>WNGF01000319.1_pt1 | contig 84992 bp, 131 predicted proteins | sample 5400641 | NCBI WGS metagenome assembly WNGF01 (sample SAMN13153371, study PRJNA577476) | soil metagenome | isolation source: 80 cm soil or saprolite under grassland replicate 2 | place: USA:California | collected 2016-06-15 | reverse complement strand
CGGCGTCGACCCGGTAACCGGGCGGCGCTTCGAGTGCGAGGACTACGTCGCACTGCCGCTCAACTATCCGCTGCGCGAGGTCAAGAGGCCCCCGAACTACGAGGTGAGAACGTGACCCCCTGCCCCTGCGCCCGAGCATGGCTCTCTGAAATGGTCGAGGAGGCGATGTGCCGAAAGCCCGCGGACGCGGGCGCGGCATGGGTCGTCGGCTGGCTGCTAGCGCAGGCAACAGAGCTGTCCGTTGCAAGGCAGGACGCAATCATGAAGGAGCTCTCCGAAACATCGAAGTGCAGAGTTGGAGAAACTCGAGATAAACTATGAAACAGATCATTGTCTATCGTATAGGCCAGGCATGTATCTGGGTATTGGACGGACAAATTTTCCTCAGTAAGTACCCGCCATATGTCGACGAACTGGATTGTGTGAACGAAAGTTCATCCGATTATATCCGGCTCGATCGAGTCGAGGCCGCAGCACTCAGTGCGATACTTACAGCGGTCACGAGCAAAAAAACTGAGCCATCTGAAGAGGAAAAATGACCAACATCAAATTCACAATCGTGGCGCTGCTCGCACTCGGCTGCTCATCGCACGCTTACAGAGCGGGATACGGGGAACCTGAAGACGGCCCAATAGACTCGGATGGCTCCGGCGGAGCTCTAACCGTGGACGCCGACATCGCCGACCAAGATGCCTACGAAATCGTACCTGAATCAGCAATCAGAACATGCATCTTGGCCGAATGTCCGACGTGCGTTCGCGTCGTCTCTACAGATGCCTGCTGTCAAGAAAACGAAGAGTGTGGGTGCAAAATGACCGGATCCTCGGGGCCTTGTTACCCATGAAACACTCTTGGCTTCGCCAAGCCATCGACCGCGTGCTCGCCGACGCGCCGCACATGAGCGATGAGCACAGGCGCAAGCTCATGGAAGCAATCGGACTCGAGCTTGTGCGGGCTTATGCTCGCGGTCTGGAAGGACGAAAATGAATGAACTACACGAAATTCGCCAAGCGCTCGAAGAAGTGGGCTCGGCAGCTGCCGAAGAACTCCGCCGACTGAACTCGCCTCACGCCGAGCTATTGGAGGACTGCTTCAATAATGTCTGTCGCGCACTACGCTTGCTGCAGTTGGGCGATTCGCTGCAGAGCGCGAAGGAACTAGCAACTCGAGCTTCTGAGAGGGCTCTACGACTAAGGAAATGAGATGCAAGGTATTGAAATCTTTCCGCTCACCTGGCCCCCTGGCTGGGAGCGCACGCCATCGCTTCGTCGCAAGAGCTCGCGCTACAAGGTGAGTTTCCGAGAAGCACGAGACAGCGTCGTGCACTCGCTGAGGCTCATGGGCGTACGTGATTGTGACGTCGTCCTGTCTAGCAACGTCCCACCCAAGAGCAATGGCTTGCCTTACGCGAGCGGCTACGCCGAGCCTCAAGATCCCGGTGTGGCTGTGTACTGGACGAAGATGGGCGTTGACACCGATAAACGCACTCACACCGAACGCTGCGTCATCGCGTGCGACAAGTGGCGCACGGTGCGAGAGAACCTCCGCGCTGTAGGACTCGCTCTCGAGGCCCTTCGCACGCTCGAGAGAACTGGCTCGAGCGAGATCCTGAACCGCGCGTTCACGGGGTTCGCGGCGCTGCCGCCGGCTAGCTCGGAAGACGATTGGCGCACGGTGCTCAAGCTGAGCGGCATGGCCGTCAATGCCTCGGATGTAGAAGAGCGCTATCGAGAGCTCGCGAAGCAGGCCCACCCCGACTCGGGCGGCGACCACGACGCGATGGTGCGGCTGAACAAGGCGCGCGATGCGGCGCTCACATTTCTAAGAATTGGATAAAGAGATATGGCCTACATCCCCTGCAACACCCGAACCTGCTACTGGAATACAACCTCCGCCGCGAATGGGATGCAGTCGCTAGCTCCCAAGAAGAGAGCAAAAAAAGCATGACGACCTACCTGCCAGGCGCAGCTCTGCTCAAGCAGTGGCTCATCGACCGCGGAATGAGCGCGCACCGCTTCGCCATCCATCATGGCCTGGATGGCAGTGAGCTCAGCAAGATCCTGCGAGGCAAGCGAGGCGGCGTCGGCGTCGAGTTCGCCGTTCGGGTAGAAGACGCGACCGAGGGCGCCGTACCGATGCGCACGTGGGTGCCGAAGAAACTGGAGAATGAACACGATGACCCCCATTGAAGCAAAGCAGCTCAAAAAATGGCTTGACGACAACGATGCCCTCATGCTCGCATTCGTCGAGCTCGGCAGCTTCATCGTCCTGATTCGGAGCGCGAACGCTCAGCACATCGGCGTCGGCGAGAGCGCGACCGATTTTGAGGTCGCGGTCCGCGAGGCTCAACACAGCTTCGATATCAAAGTATTTCGAGAAGCTCACACGAGTGCGCGAATAGTGGGACAAGCATGAAAAGGCTACTCGATGCCTACAGAAATCGGGACAGGTCGAAACTGTGACCGGTGACGAGATTCTATATTTCATCGCTGGCGGACTGACCGGTGTATTCGTCACTACAACGCTCTACATTCTCGAAACGCTTCCAATCCGTGACTTAGCCAAGCGGATTTTTAATCGAAAAAGACCTGGCATCTTCACGTGGCGCCGGCTCGAGAGCGGCGAGGAAGAGGTAGTACTCGATGACGGCCGAGTGTTTCGCGGCAAGGGCATCGCCTGGTACGCACACCCGAGCGGCGCGTTCGCATCCGACTGGCTATCGCGCTGGCTCTCTCAACAATCGAAGGCGGCTCGACTCTTGCACGCGGTCGGCACGGGGCGCAGAAGATTTCTATTCGAATTAAAGACACAGAAAAGAAAAGAGAAAAGATATTTCGGAGACAATTGACTGATGAACCAAGGGAAAATCGACGAATTGACCGAGGGGTTAGCACAGGCCCTAGCACTCGTGGAGAAGGTGAAGTCGGCCGCATACAGCGACGTCGGCTATAGATTCACCCATCGCGCAGCGCTCTACGCCGCCAACAGCATCGAGGTATTACTGACCCGCCTACAGGACGAGTGGGCCGCCGACGAGCGCGAACTCGATCAGGAACTCGAGCACGAATGACCTACGACGCCGCATTCACGTGCTCGGTCGCGCTGCTGCGTGGCCTCGAGCTCCAGTCTGGACGAACATGCATAAGGTTCGTCCAAGGGCGTGACGTCTACGATCAGGTTCGTCTTTTCATCCGAGAAGTCGGAGACAAGAGAGCGCTACTCGCAGCGCACCGAGCTCTCGACACAGCACCAAGAAAGAGGATCACATGGATATAAAAAAGAAGATCACCGACAACGAGCTGGCTGTAGAAAGCGCTGACTTCTATGCCGCAGCGCACGTCAGAGGTTTCGCTCTCATGATCGCCACAGACGATGAAGATCGAAAGTGGCTAATTCACGCCGCCGAGCTGTTCCTCAATGGCGAGACGCTGAAACCGCGAGAAGAAATTGGAACACTCAAGCTCATCCAGCAGGTCATCCAGACGTGTGTTGCTGGTAACCCCCTCGTCACGGTCGAGGAGATCCCCAAGTGGCTCTTCGGATTTCTGACGGCCGCCAAAGCATTCGACGATGAGAGACTAGGAGAAATCAAGCGCCTGACCAAGGAACTCCGGGAGGCTCGCGAGAAACTTGGCGTCGAGGTGATCGAGGCCGAAGGCCTACCTGTTGCCACGATGGGGTACTCGGAGTTTGACGAGGAGATCGCGGAAGCCGCGAGGGATTATGAAAGGGTCAAGAAAGGTGCCCCAGAAAACAACCCGCCGCGCTGACGGCGTCATCGTAACCATCCCCGAGGGCCGTATCAGCGCATCTGACGTGCACGACTGGACGCTCGATTACGCGCGGCTACTGGGAGGGTCCTACTGGATCTTTCTCGCCGCCGGAGCGACGAGCTACGCGTACGACGCGGTCAAGGCCGCGGTCGAAGGATTTAGCAAGCAAAAGAAACGCGGTCTCACTCTCATCATCGCGCACGTGCCGAACCCCCTAGTCCGCATGGGTGCGAGCGTTGTCAAAATGAGCCTCCGGCAGATTGCCGGCGTGGAAATAGAAATCGTGGACAAAGAAGAACAAATCGAGCCGACGCTCGAGAGAGCTAGGAGGATGAGATGATACCGCCCGCGAAGAAGAACAAGCTACTCGATCCTTTCGCCCACATATGTAAGGAGCACGCTGTGCCACAGGAGGACTGCGCCGAATGCGACCAAGACCGGTGGCGCACCGAGCCTTTGGAGACAGAAGGCAATCAAGAGGCGATGGAAACCGCGGAAGAATGTGTTCGCCGCGTTGCTCGATCCATCACGCAGTGCGACTTGAACAGCGCAATGGCTCGAGGAGTTTTGGTGCCGGCAATAGAGCTGCGCGAAACGAAGCTTCGGGCTGAACTCACCGCGTCGCGGGCCGAATGCGACGAGCTGCAGAAGATAGATGCAGCCCACCTCGGCGAGGCGATAGGAGATCGCGGAACGGTATGGGTCAAATGTTCAGCCTGCAACGGCACTGGCAAGGTTGCGCGCACATCGCTGTTGCACGCAGTCTCAAAAAAGGAAACATCAAAATGATCGTCTACCGCTATGGCGCTCTCAAACCAACCGAGGGGTTCGATCTCCTCCTCACGCAGCTCCGCCTCGCATGCCGCTACCGCAATGCCCTGGTCGAGCTCCTGAACTGGCGCATCATCGCCGAGCAGAGCGGCGTCGAGCGCTCGGCGGCCAAGCTCGTCCATGCCGAGATGAGTTGCTGGCTGCGATCGCGATGTGGCCTCGGCTGGGGCACCTATCAGGCCATCGAGGCCGATGTACGCCGCGCCGCAAAGTCGCCCTACCGCGCGCCGCGCAAGGTCTCAGGGCGCGCGCGATGGTTCGCCCAAGTAAGGCAAATCAAAATACAGAGGCCGCCTGATGCCGATGGAAATCAGGACGCCCAGGTGCGCGAAATAGGCCTCGATCCGACCAAATTCCGCGCACGATTCCGTCGATTTGACGGGACAGGTCGCCTCGGGGCAAATATCCAGGCCTGCTCGGGTGCGACGACCGACGATGTACTCTCCGGCAGGGGCTCGCTGCGCCTATCGGCACCTGAGGGCCGCGTCACGGCGCGGCTCTACCTCGGTCTCGGCATCCACGTCACGCTGCCCGTCATCGCCCACCGCCCACTGCCGCCAGGCGTCCAGGTCGTCCGAGCCCTCATCTGCGTCGAGCGGGTCGGCGACCGCTATGTCTACTCGGTGCACGTCACGATGCGCCACGAGCGCCCGGAGCGCCAGTACGGCAGCGGCCGAGCGGCCATCAACTTCGGCTGGAGGTCGCTGGGAGACCGCGGAGTGCGCATCGCCTACGTGGCGACCGACGAGGGCTCGACGGACGAGCTCATCCTGCCGAGACGTCTCATTGACAAACTCCGGCACTCCGAGTCGCTCCGAGGACTCGCCGACGATGCAGCGGTGGCCTACCTCGGCGATGCCCGCGGGCGCACGCGTGCGAGACGCGAAGCCTTGAGGGACCCCAGCGCGACGCACCGAGAGCTCGGTCGCGTGCCTATCGAAGGCGAGCCGATCTCTGCGGAGCACTGGGCCAGGCGCGATCGGCATCTCTATCAGTGGGAGCGCGACGAGTACGCCAAGGTCCTTCGCCAGCGCCGAGAGATCTACCGCTTGTGGGTGCGCTCGCTCGCGGCCAAATACGGCTCCGTTGTCATGGAGGACTACGACCTGCCGACGCTCATCTCGAGAGACCAACCGACCGAGATTCCCGAGGCGCGCCACGTCCGATTCCTCGTGGCACCGGGGTCTCTGCGAGCCGAGGTCCAGAGCGTATTCGGCGAGCGCGCTACACTCGCCACGATCAAACGACGCACAATGGTGTGCAGTGTATGCGGATGTGAGCTTACCGGCGACCGAGTGCGCGATGTAGTGCTCTACTGCGAGCAGTGTGATGCTCAGAGAGATCAGGATGCAAATAACGCGGCAAATCAGCTCATCGACACGGCGGCTGAGTGAACATCTCGCAGATCGCGGTGCAAGTACGTGATACCATTATGTCCCCCCAGGGCATACCCAAAGGCAGCTCGGCGCCTACAGAAGCCGAGACGAGGTTCGGCGCCGCCATCGTCGTTGGCCTTGTCGGCCCCAAAGGCAGCTCGGCGCCTACAGAAGCCGAGACGGGCGAGCGCTTGCTCCTCGGCGTCGCCGTGCGCGCACCCAAAGGCAGCTCGGCGCCTACAGAAGCCGAGACCAGTGCTCGAGCGTGTCGAAGAAGCTGCACTTCGGTGCCCAAAGGCAGCTCGGCGCCTACAGAAGCCGAGACCCAGTCCCGGATCCCGACGAGACCGCGAAGCGTCAGGGCCCAAAGGCAGCTCGGCGCCTACAGAAGCCGAGACACAGCGAATGCACAGCCACGAGCCGGCCGCTTGCGTGCCCAAAGGCAGCTCGGCGCCTACAGAAGCCGAGACACCAGGCACTGGACAAGCGTGGCAAGGCCAAACCCGACGCCCAAAGGCAGCTCGGCGCCTACAGAGGCCGAGACGACGGCATCATCAAGCTTAGGCCAAAGGCAGCTCGGCGCCTACAGAAGCCGAGACATGGGAGTCGGGCCGCCCCACACCATTCTCTTCAGCGCCCAAAGGCAGCTCGGCGCCTACAGAAGCCGAGACGTGGCGCGGAGTAGCTCCTCAATCGCGCGATGGCGCGCCCAAAGGCAGCTCGGCGCCTACAGAAGCCGAGACGCTCCGCGGGGCGTGCAGCTCGGCGCGCGTCACACCCGCGGCCCAAAGGCAGCTCGGCGCCTACAGAAGCCGAGACGGGTTAACATGGCTACAGGGTGTAATGTGTCTAAAAAGAGCCCAAAGGCAGCTCGGCGCCTACAGAAGCCGAGACAGCGCGTAGAGGAAGCCGCGCTCCGGTGCAGGCGCCCAAAGGCAGCTCGGCGCCTACAGAAGCCGAGACGGAGATGTACGGCCGCGCCCCTGACAGGCCCAAAGGCAGCTCGGCGCCTACAGAAACCGAGACATGCGCGCGATCTAGGGCTGTCCGGGCGGGTCTTGATTGCCCAAAGGCAGCTCGGCGCCTACAAGAAGCCCAAGACCGAACGCGGGGCAGAGCTGCTGCGGATCGCCCAAAGGCAGCTCGGCGCCTACAGAAGCCGAGACGTCGAAGCCATGCTCGCGGGCTGCTTCGAGGAGGGCCCAAAGGCAGCTCGGCGCCTACAGAAGCCGAGACGAGTACCCCATCACTAAGAGACGCATCCTACACTCGGGCCCAAAGGCAGCTCGGCGCCTACAGAAGTCGAGACACGATCGACTGTGCAAGGACCACCAACAGCCGCGCGCCCAAAGGCAGCTCGGCGCCTACAGAAGTCGAGACGCGAGGTGCAGGCGATTGCGCTCCCCACCTGACAAGGCCCAAAGGCAGCTCGGCGCCTACAGAAGTCGAGACAAGGGTTTAGTGAACTTGCACGCGCGGCGTCGCCCAAAGGCAGCTCGGCGCCTACAGAAGCCGAGACATGGAGCTGGGCTGCGAGTGGCGCGATGTGAGCAAGCCCAAAGGCAGCTCGGCGCCTACAGAAGCCGAGACATCGAAGGAGATGATCTCGCCGGTCTCATTGTGCAGGCCCAAAGGCAGCTCGGCGCCTACAGAAACCGAGACTAGGCGTCGACAGTGTGTTCGACGCGCCGTTGACAGTGCCCAAAATTGCAGGGTAAGTAGCCGGCCCAAAGGCAGCTCGGCGCCTACAGAAGCCGAGACCCTCACCCATCTGCTGGACCGCGGTGCGCCTCTCACGACCCAAAGGAAGCTCGGCGCCTACAGAAGCAGAGACCGGAATAGCTACCCCGTCGAGTTCCAAGCGCTCGATGGCCCAAAGGCAGCTCGGCGCCTACAGAAGCCGAGACAGGGAGAGAAAACGCAGGCTGCGTCCCATGCAGCAGTAGCCCAAAGGCAGCTCGGCGCCTACAGAAACCGAGACTTCGCCATGTGTCCGCACATGCACATACAAAGGCTGTCCGATGCCTACAAAAATCGGCAACACGGCGCGGACCTCGTAGCTCACCATTTTAATTCGCGTAGAACTTTTTGCACAGCCAAAAAAATCGGAAATTCATTCTTTGCGTACCTCAAAACAGCATTTTTAATTCAAGATCATTTTCTCAGTTAAATTGACACTGGAAATCATTTATTAAATAAAGTTTTTATAGTTATTTTGTCCCAGTGTCCCATTACCGTGTGCCTGTAGTGGGACACTTTTTGTACCATTTCTCTCGGAAGAAACTACCATTTGTCCCAGTGTCTCAATGTCCCATCAACAAACCATATATATGAGAAAAACACACTTGTGTTTTACATCTGTATATGGTTCGGCGATGGGGTCAACTGGGACATTCGATCCTTTCTTCATTGCTGTCGAGCACTTAGGTGCGTCTCAGTAGCTTTTCCAGTGGGGTCGAATGTTCAGTGTTTTTGTTGGGTAGTTACGGGTGGTTAGGTGTGTCCCACTTGCCAACTGAGACACGGTGGGACACTGGGACACTCGGTCTGGGCTCTCGATGTAGGCTCAAGAAATGCCATCGATGAGCTGGGACATTGGGACATTTGGGGCTGACAGACCCCAACACCCCCGTCGATCTCCGATGCCTTGACATGTAGCCCCGTACTCGGGCATAACGGATCCTCACCCCAGAAAGGCCAAGAGCCCCGGGAAACTGGAAAGCCCCGGAGCTCTTGAGTAGAGCAAATGCGCTGCTCGACCTGCAGGAACAGTAACAAAGTCGTTTCATCGGGTCAAGAGGGATGAAGATCTCTCTCTTTCCGAATGCTTACGACGAGGTGCCGCGGTCGTGGGAGGGGTCCTGGGAGGAGCTAGCCCAGCAATTCGCCGAGCACGACTACTCCCGGACGGTGAAAGAGCAGTGCCCGGCATTCAGCCCGGCCGCTTTCCCTGAAGGTGCCTCGAATCGGCTCGACCGGCTCGTCACCGAGGTCTCGGCCCTCGTACTCGACGCCGATCACCTGCGCGAGGACCAGGCCCTGGAGCTCACTGGGCTCATCCAAGACCTGGGGCTCGCTGCGAGAGTCTACACGACGTGGAGCCACGCCGAGGGCCCCTGGCGCCTCCGACCCGTGATCCCGCTCTCTAGGCCCGTCCCCGGCGCCGCATGGGCCGATTTTTGGGCGAGGGCCAACACGCTCTTTGGCGGAGTCTGCGACCCCAAGTGCCGAAACCCGGCTCGCATCTATTTCGGACCGTATGCGCCTGCCGGCACCGAGGACAAGAACTTCTCGCTGCTCTTCGAGGGTGAGCCCCTCGACGTCGACGCTGTCATGGCGCTCGAGCCATGGATTGTCGCCGAGGCGCCGTCTGCCGAGCAGTATGCCCTCTCACGCGACGAGTTCGAGCGCTTCGCGAGGGCTCTCGCCCGAAAGAGATCAGACGAGAAGCAGGCCGAGATAGGAGAGCTGCTGATCAAGGTCCTAAACGGAGAAGCCTTTGCCGAGCCGAGCAACCGCGACAATGTGCTCTTCTTCCGGCTAGCGCCCGTCCTGGCCCAGCGCTTCTTTGACCGCACGCCGGAGTCTATCGCCGAGTGCTTCAGGCTCTCGTGCGACCGAATGGCTCGCATTGCCGAGGGGGCGCCGACGGTCGAAGTCGTCGCAAGGAAGATCCGAAAGCAGCAGGAGAACATTCGGCTCGAGGAGGTGAGGCAGGACAACGAGCACCGCCAGCGCATCCGAGAGGCGTTCAAGAACGGTCGCGACGACCCGTACTCGCTCGACGAGCTCGCTTCCTTTGGCCCGGAGATCAACAAGCGTTGGATCATCCAGCGTGGCGGCAGCTTTTACTTTTTCGTCGGACGTGTTGATGGGGGCGCGGGTAGTTACGTCGGTCCGTTCACCAAGGACGACATGTTCACAGCGGCGCTCCGCGATCTCGCTCCAGCGAGCTCGGCGGGCGTGCAGTTGTTCAAGACGCAGAAGGACGGCAGCGTCATCCCGAAGACCTTCAATCAGCTTGCCAGCCAGTACGGCACCGTCGCTGAGAAGATCGTGCTCGACCTGAAGGCGCAGAGGGCTCACTACGAAGAGCAAACGCGCACGCTTCATGAAGCGCCGTGCCCCCTAAGAAAGATCGATCCCGTCTTCCACGCTAACATCGATCTCTGGTTGCAGATCCTCGCTGGCGACAAGTACGAGCACGTCAAGACGTGGCTCGCTGCGGTGACCAAGCTCGAGAGCGCTTGCGTTGCACTCTTCCTCACGGGCAAGAAGAGCACGGGTAAGGGACTGCTCGCCAACGGCGTCGCGCGTCTCTGGACCAAGGGCATGCCGACGCCGCTCGATGAGGCACTCTCTGATTTCAACGATGTCATCGCCAGGTGCCCCCTGTGCTTTGCCGACGAGCAGCTGCCCAAGGACTTCCGCGGCTACGCGAAGAACGCAGAACTCCGCCACCACATCCAGCAGACCGATCGCCCCTTCAAGAGAAAATTTCAGCCGACGGCATTCATGGAAGGCGCGACGCGTACCATCATCGCCGCGAACAACGAAAACGTGCTCTCGACGCCGGAGAACCTCTCGGCGCACGACATAGAGGCGATCATCGAGCGTTATTTTCACGTGCGCGTGCAGTCCGAGGCAGCCGACTACCTGAAGGATACCGATACGAGCGAGTGGGTGCGCGGCGACCGCATCGCCGAGCACGTGATGTGGCTCATCGAGAATCACCCGTGGAAGCCCGATGGCCGCTTCCTCATGCGCGTCGAGGATGAGAGCCTGCACCGAGCGCTCGCGACGAGGACGGGCGTGCGCTCGGCGGTCTGCCAGTGGCTCACCGGGTATCTCTTGAACCCAAAGAAGTTCGACAACGATGCGCGCGGTCAGGGGTTTGTGCGAATCAAGGAGGGCAAGCTGCTCGTCAACGCGCAGGGCCTGCTCAACTGCTGGGATCACTACGTGCCGAACGAGCGTTGCCCAACGACGGGCCACCTCGCCTCCGACTTGAGCGCACTCTGCGAGAACACGAATGGCAAGAATGATCAACGCCTGCGCTACGTCAACAAGATGGGCGTTCGAGTAAACTACCGCATCTTCAATGTTGAGAACCTCGTCGCGTGGGCTGAGAAGTCAGGCTTCGCAGATCGCGAGCAGATAGAGGAAGCATTGAGCAAACCTACGACAGAAGTCGCTTTAAGTTCAGTACAGAACTAAAACAAAAAGGAACAAGATGCATGCACATGATCGAACACTTCTTGCACGACTAGCTTTTGGTGATGCAGATAAGAAAAATTCGAAGCACGATGCCGCCTGTCAATATCTCGCGCAGCCGAACACGGCATTGGAAGTTGTGAAAGTAGTAGATCCGACCACGGTTGCCCACCTAGAAGGGACAAGAGCGGAGTTCGAAATGCCTATCGAGAAAGGCGAAGGTCAATACAAGACGACGATTGGGTTTGTTGATCTCGTCCTATGGGTGAAGCAGGACCGTTACCACGAATTTGCTATCGGCATCGAAGTGAAGATCGAACGTGTGAGTATTGCTGACTGCGTTCGTCAGCTCCGCCTTTACGCTTCATATTGGAACCCTTTTGTTTGGGTTCTTGTCACGCCCTGGTCGATAGACGAACAGGAGAAGGAGATGCTTGGTCAGATTCGCCACTTACAGCTAGGTGAAACCTTCGAAGCTTTTTACAGTCGCCAAAAGGATCCGAGCCTTTCTCCGGTAATTTAAAATGTACCGAGCTATCCTCGAAATCTTCGCCGAGGCCGCGCGCATCCCGAGCCACACGCAAGAGCGCCGCGTCTTTCGCCATGTCCTGCGCGATCGCGACCGAAGAGGCCTCAAGCTAGAGCAAGACAGATGGCAGTATGCTTCCAACTTTCGCCGCAGCCTCTTCAGCGATTCGCTGCCCTGGGTGTGCGCCTGCGTCCTCTGCGGTCGGCACTTCGGTCACGAGCAGGGATTGCTGTCGCACCTGCGCTACTGGAGGTACCAACCGACCTCGTGCGCGAGCGCAACGGCGCAGGCCGCGGAATAAAAAAGTTGACGGATCATATGCTACAGGGTATAAGCCAGAACTTAGCGAGCGCTCAGGCGATCAACGAATGCTCACCGAGTCAGGTCTCCACCTACGAGCTCTGCCCCCGAAAGTGGGCGTGGGAGTGGCTCGACGGCGCAGAGAGGGCGCCGAACAAGTTCGCCGAGTTCGGTATTCGGGTGCACCGATACCTCGAGCTCTGGCTGAAGAAGCGCGTGCCGCCATCGGGAAAACAGGAGGCGCGCGTGGCGCAGATGATGCTCCCGCACCTGCCCCCTCCGCACCTCGTCGACCCCGAGTGCGTCGAGATGGGTGCCGGCATCACCATTGGCGGTGTGCGGTTCATCATGCAGCTCGACTTGTGGATGCCCTTCAAGTGCGGGGTTGCTTGGCCGAGCCACACGACGAGCGGTTCGGAACTACCAACAGTCTACGACCACAAGACCACGGGCTCCTTCGACTGGGCGCTCCAGCCCGACGTAATGCAGGAAGACGTGCAGGTGACGCTCTATGCGGCCTGGGCCCTCGTGAAGACGGGCGCGCCGAAGGTTGCCGCTCAGTGGACCTATGGTCTCAGGAGCGGCGCACCGAACGCGATGGCCGTCCGCGCCGAGCTCACGCCAGAGATGATAGAGGACCGCGTCACTCAGAGCGTGAAGAGCGCGCACGAGATGAAGCTTCTCATCGACGAGGGCACGACCGCGATAGACGTGCCTTACGATGCCGGGGGCTGCGAGGCCTTCGGGGGCTGTCCGTTTCAAAGTAAGTGTAACCTTTCACCCCAAGACAGACTGAGGTCCATCATGAGTCAAGGTACGGCCAAGGAAGACTATTTGCTCAAGCTGAGGGCGCGCAAGGGTGCCAACGGCGCCGCGGTCGGTGCTGTGAACTCACCGCCGGTAGCGCAGGCAGCACAGCAGGTCATGCAAGCAGCACCCGCTCCGGCGCCGACAGCCCCGTCGCGGAACAAGCTCGCTGAGCGTGCAGCGGCGAGGAAGGCGGCCGCAGCCGCCGCGCCGCCCGTGGAGACGGTTGCTGAGGTCATCGCGGATGCAGAGCCCACTCAGGTGGCCGAGCCGGAGGCTGAGGCTCCTAAGGGAAAGCGCGGTAGGCCCGTGGGCTCGACGGCGCAGCCGAAGCCAGCGACGCCCGAGGACCACTGGGTCACGTTCGCCGCGAGCGCGGAGCGCGCGGTCATCGCGACGCTCGAGCCGGGCGACTTGATGGACGCCGAGATGCAGGAGGGCGTTGCGCAGACATCGGCTACGTTCGCCGATGCGATGCTCAGGGAATATCTGTCGAGATTTGGTTCGTAAAGGCAGCTCGATACCTACGGAAGTCGGGACAGGGAGAGAAAACGTTGGGCTCAAAAAATAATCCCGGGAAATACGACTGTTACTCGCGCGCCGAGCCGGATGAGCCCATGTTCATCTTGCTCGGCCGCGATCCGGTCGCGTCGATCTTGGTCGAAGACTGGGTCGCGTTACGCGAGCGTCTCGGAGTGACTGCACCTGAGGCGCTCGCGGAGGCCAGACTTTGTGCTGAGAAGATGGCGCAATGGGCAGTCAAGAAGGGCAAGGCTGCGCAGCTCGCGTCAACTAATGAAGCACGATCGAAATCTGGTCACGATGAGCACTATGTTGAGCAAAAGCAGTACGAGCGCATCCGCGAGCTCGAGGCCTTGTGCAAGCGCGCTGCCGACGTGCTTTATCAATTGAGAGACAATATCGACGACCTTGTGAAGGAGCTGCGGGGCGCATGAGAAAAACGCACGGGCGCGTAACGCCGGAAGCGATGCGGCATGCCATCAAGATCGGCGACGCGCTCGTGCGCTCTGGCTACTGCAGCGCAGAGGCGATGGCGTCGGCCCTGGAGCGCGTGAAGAAAGGCGAGTGGAACGTGGCGGATTTCATCATCGCGAGAGACGCGAAGCTTCGAAGGATGACTCGATGAAGAACGTGCTCATTCTGGATCTCGAGACCTCGGGATTGGACCGCGAGCACGACGAGGTGATCGAGCTCGGCTACGTGCTCTGGAGCGTGGAGCACCGCAGCATGGTGGAGTGCTACTCAGCGGTGCTGCTCGGTGAAGGCAACGCCGCCGAGATATTTAACGCCATCCCGCCCGGCGTGCGGGCATTCGGCACAGACCCCGAGATTGCGTGGACGATTGCTGGACACGCCGCGCAGCAGGCCGACATCGTGCTCGCACACCAGGCTGATTTCGATCGTGCTTTTGTGTGGCGCGCGGCGAGCTCGTTCGAGAGTTCCATGCCGTACGAAGGGGCGGCGGATCTTCTTAGGCCGACATGGGTCTGCACTCTTGAAGACATGGTGTGGCCTGTCACGTCTGCCTACCATTCGCTCGTCGCTATAGCGCTCGCCCACGGCGTTGCGGTTACGAGCGCGCACCGCGCCATCAACGACTGCCTCTTGCTAGCTCGTCTACTCGAGAGGCTCGGTGACGAGGCCGACGATCGACTGCACCTGGCGCTGCAGCGCGCGTCGCGACCGAAGGCTGAGTTCATCGCGAGGACGGCGTACAAGGACAAGGACTTGGTGAAGTCCGCGGGCTTTCACTGGGATGGCACGGTGTGGAGCCGTTACATGGCGGTCGAGGATGCGGAGAAGCTCTCCTTCGAGGTCGTGTCGAGGGACAAGGCAATAGAGGAGGCGAGGGCGTGAGCAGTAGTCTTTCACGCCGCCATTCAAGAATGAAGCAGCAGTCCTGCCCCTGCCCCGACCGCCACGCGCCGAAGTGATGCCATGTCCGCACCACACGTTCAACTGCGAGCGCAAGATCAGGGTGCTAGTCGTTATCGATCAGAAGAAAAGAGCCAAGAGGGCGAGGAGAAGCTAAATGAGTGGCACCAATGTTAGCGGATACTTGTCTCGAAGAGACGTTCGCCGACTTAACCGAGAGTTGAAGGAAACACACCCCGCGTTGAATCTACTCCTCAAGAAACCCGGTGTGTTTCCGGGGTTAGAAGAGATGGTGGCCGGTTTTGATGGTTTGGTTGTCGTACGAAGTGTGTTTCTTAAGAGCACATCGGCATTGGGTTCTTTGTTTGTTGTGAAACTAGGGGTGCTGGAGACGAACAAGACTGAGCACTTGGTCGGCAGCGTATCGGAATGGGTGCAGAGGCTTGATTCCGATGTGGTGTTAGTGTTCGATAATTTGCGCGAGTTTGCACGCGCGTGCGGAATCGTATCTCTGGACGATAGGGCTTTTTTCGACGCGACGGATATGCCCGACTCGAACATTTTTACGGACAGTGTGTGCCGTTTGCGTACTGCCTCTAAAAGTGGTGATTTTGTTCTCTATCATTTTGCTGTTTCGGGAGACGAGCGCCGTGCCTGAGCTCTTTGCTCCAAAAATAGAAGTGCCTCTGAGCAATGAGCTCATCCGCGTCTCGAAGATGCCGCGCCGGCAGTGGACCGAGCTGGAGATGGCTGAGCTCGCGCGCGAGATGACCGAGATTTTGAAGACGCCGCACGGCACGATGAAGCTCCGGCCGCTGCAGGCGCTCGCGCTCTACGAGCTCGGTCTCTACCGGGGGCTGTTCGGCCCCCTTTCAGTTGGCATTGGTAAGACGATCGTTTCGTTACTCTCGCCCGTCGTGCTGTTGGCTACCCGACCCCTGCTGCTCATCCCCGCCGACCTCATCAAGAAGACCGAGCGCGATCGGCGCCAGCTGTCGGAGCATTGGGATATTCCCGAGCACCTGCGCGTTATGACCTATGATTGGCTCGGCAGGCCGCAGGCCGCCGACGCGCTCGAAGACTACCTGCCCGACTGCATCATCGCTGACGAGGCGCATCGATTGATTAACCTGACTGCGGCCGTCACCCGGCGCGTGCGTCGGTACATGAACGATCACCTCGAGACGGTGATGGTCGAGATGAGCGGTACGATGACCAAGCGCTCACTCCACGATTTTGCGCACCTCGCACGGTGGTCGCTTGGCCCGGAGAGGATGTTCGTGCCGCGTAACTACACCGATCTTGAGTTCTGGGCCGACGCGCTCGACGAGAGGAAGGATCAGGTCAAGCGAGCGCACCCCGGCGCGCTCAAGGTGCTCTGTGATGCTGAGGAGCAAGTGCTCTGGAGGACGGACTCGCGCAAGGCGGCGCGTTCGGCGTTCCGCCGGCGTATGATCGAGACGGCGGGAGTCGTAGCGAGCTACGAGAGCGGGTGTGACGCGACGCTGACTATTAGCGGCGTCGAGATCACCGTGCCTGATGCCATCGAGCGCGCGTTCGAGACCTTGCGGGACAAGTGGGAGACGCCGGATGGAAGAACATTTGTGGACGGTGTGAGGCTACGAAAGTACGCGCGTGAGCTCTCGCTTGGCCTGTACTATGTCTGGGACCCGCCAGCCCCGGAGTATTGGATGGAGGCCCGCAAGGAATGGCACAAGTTCACGCGCGAGGTCTTGAGCCACAGCCGGTCGCTCGACAGTGAGAAGCAGGTCTGCGATGCGCACCCGAATCAGCCCGAGTTCATCGCGTGGCAGCGCGTGAAGAAGGGCTTCAAACCAAACCGCGTTGCCATATGGTTAAGCGACTTCGCGCTTGAGTACTGCGCGGATTGGGCTGAGAAGAATGCCGGGATCATCTGGACCGAGCACGTGCCGTTCGGCGAACGGCTCGCGCGCGAGGCGAAGCTCACCTACTACGGGCGGAAGGGTCTGTCCGTCGCCGGTAACTACATCGAGGATCATCCAGCGAATCAGCCCTTCGTCGCGAGCTTCGGCTCAAACCACCGCGGCAAGAACTTGCAGGCGCGGTGGAGCAAGAACCTCATCACTGCCTGTCCCGCGAATGGCCTGCAAATGGAGCAGCTGATAGGCCGCACGCACCGCGAGGGGCAGGAGGCCGATGATGTCACGTTCGACGTGCTGACGGTATGCTGCGAGCACATAGGTGCCTTCTGGCAGGCCGTCAATGATAGTCACTACGTGCATGACAATTTTGGCTCGCCGCAGAAGGTCCTGCTCGCGGGTCTGAACGTAATGACAGCCGATGAGCTCGCGCGCAGACGCGGGCCGCGGTGGGAAAAGTGGTGGAGGAGAGCAGCATGAAACCATTAGTCATCTATCATCATAATTGCCCAGATGGGTTCACAGCCGCGTGGATAGCGAACAAATATCTGCGCGATGCAGAGCTGCGTCCGATGGACTACACGGACGAGCCACCGACCGACGATGAGGTGAGGGACAGAGAAGTCTATGTCGTTGACTTCTCGTTCAAGAGGCTGGTCTGCGACCGGCTCGCCGCAGCGGCCGAGAAGTTCATCGTGCTTGACCATCACAAGACGGCCGAGGCGGAGCTCGTGGGAGCGCAGTACGCGATCTTCGACATGGAGCGCAGTGGAGCCGGCATGACGTGGGACTATTTCATGCAATCGAGTAGGCCCTGGCTAGTCGACTACGTCGAGGACCGAGACCTTTGGCGCTTTCGTTTGCCGAACTCTCATGCAGTCAACGCGGCGGTGCTGTGCACGCCGATGACGATCCAGGATTGGACCATTCTGCACGATGCTGGCGTGGGAGTCGCTGGAGCTCTTGGTGCTGGTGCACAGGCCTTCGAGGCGATGTGCGCGCGTAAAGCTGCTGATACCGCGCACATTGTCCAGTTCGAGGACCATGATGTGCCATTCGTCAACACGCAGTACCAGCTAGCCAGCGTGACAGCGGGACTGCTCGCCGAGAGCGCACCGTTTGCGGTGGCGTGGTTTCAGAAAGCGGATAGCACTTTTCAGTACTCGCTTCGTTCGCGCGGCGAGGATGGCGCGGACGTGAGTGCGATCGCCAAGAAGTACGGAGGTGGCGGCCATAGGAACGCGGCGGGTTTCACGCTGCCGGTGCTGCTCACACGCGAGAGATGGATCGTCGTCGAAGAAGACTGAGTGGGCCAAGGCCCGCGCAGAACGAAATACTAAAAAAGGAAAATGCAAATGACAGTAGCAACCAACATGTTTGAAGGTCTTGGCAAGGCAGACATCTTTCAGCGAGGAAAATTCTTCCAACCTGACTTCGATGGCGTTGTCATCATCCGCAAGACAATCCTGAAGAATACGAGGGCCAAGGGCATCGCCTTCATCGTCGAGTTCGAGGTGGAAAAGACCAATCATGAAAAGCACCCGGTTGGGTCAAAGGGCTCCTGGTTCCAGAAGCTCCAGGACACGACCGTGGCCTTTCCGGCCATCAGGGCATGGGCAGCGGCGTGTGCCGGGTACGAGACGAACCAGGTAGCCGAAATCGACGCGGATGAAGCTCTTCGCAGCCCTCTCTTGGACGAGCTCGTCAATGAGGCAGTGTCGAACCCCGACAACAATGACTATTGCGGCGTACGGCTCCGGCTCGTGACGACGCAGGTCAAGACCAAGCAGAACACGGATTTCACACGCTACGATTTCTCACCGATCATCGAGGCCGCTTAGAGAAAGGACGGCTGGCGGCTAGGGAATGGCCGCCAGCCGATCTTTTGAAGGTAATCTCATGACACCTGAAGAAGCATTCGCAGAGCTTGCCAGGGATCCGGCTTACATCTCGCAGCTGTCGTGGTCGTTTTTACTCGGCATGGCTGCAGTCGAGTTTCACACGCGGGGTGTTACCGACAGCGCGATCCACAGCATGGCCGAGACGGCTCTGCGAACGCGGATGCCTGATGAGCAAGAGGTACCGCCGTGGGTATTTCTCTTGGCCCTGGCGGCGACGTGGCTCCAGAAAATGGGACTCGAGGAAATTGTGCACCAGGCAATCGACGTGAACCTGGAGCAGGCGAGGCAAGTCGAAAAGGCGCAGATATGAGACGTCCCATGATCGTGTGCTTGTGCGGCTCGACCGCGTTCTTGGATGATTTTCAGAGAGCACAACTCGAGGAGACGCTCGCAGGGCGCATCGTGCTCTCGATTGGCTGCAGCTCGCAGCGTGACGCGCTGCAAATGAAGTCGGACTCGGAAGTGAAGATCAAGCTCGACGAGCTGCATCTTCGCAAAATTGATCTCGCTGATGAGGTTCTGTTCATCAACGTCGGCGGTTACATTGGAGATTCTACGAGACGGGAGCTCGCCTACTCGCTTTTCAACGGGAAGGTTGTCCGTTTCGTTAACGAGGTTGAGGGTGAGCGCTACATGGAGGAGCACGCTCACGAACTTGGAAAGTTCGTGGCGGAGTTCATCAGTGAGGCGTCGTGATCCCCCAGCATCTCTCTAATTCGTTCGAACATGCGACGCCGAAGTTCATCGTGGATCCGGCGAGAGAGGTGCTGGGCAAGATCGATCTCGACCCCGCCTCGTGCATGGAGGCGAACAAGACCGTGCGCGCGACGATATATTATTCGCCGCCCCATTGTGGGCTTACGTATCCCTGGTTCGGTCGAATTTTTCTGAACCCGCCAGGCGGTGCATTTGTCGTGACGAAGAAGATGCGTACGAGTATGCCAGCGGAGGAGGCCGACGAACTAGCGGAGCAGTTCGCTGCAGAGGCTGAGCGCTGGAAGACCAAGAGCCGTGCCGTCGCTTGGTGGCGAAAGCTCACAGAGGAGTATGTGGATGGTCGAACTCAAGAGGCGATTTTTATTGGTTTCAGCCTCGACATCTTACAGGCCAGTCAAGGCGAAGAGTGGCTCGATATCCTGAAGTTCCCGCTCTGCGTACCTGAGAAGAGAATCCAGTTCGACAGCAATGGCAAGGCAGGAAAAGCACCAACGCACGGTAATGTCATCGTGTACCTGCCTCACCGTGCTGGAGACTCGCAGAAGTTCGCTGAGGCGTTCGCTGACATAGGAAGCGTGTCGATCTAATGCACTGGCCCAGCTTCGCGTGCGGTGTGTTCGCGGCGTGGGCCGTGAGCTGCGTTATTTCGTTTGCATTTTTTTGGTGGGCGACGAGATGAAGCGCTGCTCCACGTGCAAGCGTTGGCTGTTTCAGCATCTGTTTGATAAGGACCAGAGTATGCCCGATGGATATAAGTACGTGTGTCGCGGATGCAGAAGAGTTCGCCGTGCAGATCTCGCAGCGGGTGCACGTAGGCTCAAGCCCTGGGAGTCGAAGCGCGCATGATGTACTGGCCGAGCTTCGTCTACGGCGCTTCCGCCTCGGCCCTTTGCGTGCTCGCCATTGAGCTCGTGTGCTGGCTCTGGAGAAGAAAATGAGAACCGGCATCGCCCTCGACTGCGAGACGGAACTCATCGCGGCCGGTAGGCTCGCTCCGCCGCTCGTCTGCATGAGCGTCGCCGACGCGACCGACAGCTACGAACTCTTCCATCACACGGAGGCTCGCGAGGTCGTTGAGGCCCTGCTCGAGGGTGACTCGTTACTCGTCGGCGACAATGTCGCATTCGATTTCTCCGTGTTCGCTGCAAAGTGGCCAGACCTCCTGCCGCTCATCTTCGAGGTCTACGCCGCCGACCGTGTGAGCGACACGGAGGTGAGGGAGAAGTTGAACCACATCGCCATGGGCGTCTACCGCGGCTTCATGAACGTGGATGGCAAGCCCGAGAAGCTCAACTATTCTCTCGCTGACCTAGCCCGGCGTCACCTCGGCATCGAGCTCGAGAAGGGCGGCTGGCAGCTGCGCTTCGGCGAGCTCATGGACGTGCCTGTCGACTGGTGGCCAGCCGAAGCCCGCGAGTACGCGATCGCGGACGCTGTCGTGACGCTCGCCGTCTGGCAGAGGCAGGAGGAGGACACGCAGTTTCTCGACGACGAGTTCCGACAGACGCGTGCGGCGTGGTGGCTGCAGCTCATGAGCTGCTGGGGAATGATCGCCGACCCTGCAGGAGTGAAGGAGTTCGCGAGAAAGACGCAACAGAAGTTTGATAGCATTGCCGAAGATCTCGTCGTCGCTGGGCTCATGCGTAAAGATGGGACGCGCGACACCAAGGCCACGCAGCGGCGCGTTGTCGCGGCGTATGTGCAAAAGGCCTTCGATGAGCTCGGTGCAGACCATAACAGCACCGCCGTGTTCGCACTCGATGTCCAGCGCAACAGCTTTGGCCGAGTTCAGAGCGTGCGCAATAACATCATCGTCAACGGCGTGCAGGCTAAGATGTTCATCGAGATGACGTCCGGGGGCAAGAAAGGCAAACCTCAGCCGAAGACGGATGCCGATGTCTGTGAACATTCAGGCGATGAGGTCCTCGAGAAATACTCGGAGCTATCATCGTTGAGGAAGACGTTGTCCACTGATGTGCCGCTGCTGAACGATGCAGTTCTTACGCCTCTGAAGGTGCGCTACGAGTCGTTGCTTTCCACAGGTCGGACGTCGTCGACGCCCAATGTGCAGAATCTTCCGACCGAGGAGGGAGTCCGTGAGTGTTTCCGCCCACGCCCCGGTCACATCTACGCTGTGTCGGACTATTCGCAATTCGAACTCCGGACATGGTCGCAGGTTTGTTTGGCTGTTCTCGGTCAGTCGAGGATGGCGGAGATGCTAAGGGCTGGTCTCGATTGCCATGTTGAGATCGCCCGGAGGATTCTCGACATCCCTTACGACGAGGCGTTCGCCGACTACAGGCGCGACCCTCACGGCCACGTCTATAAGCCGCGTCAGGCCGGCAAGGCGGGGAACTTCGGCTTCCCTGGTGGGCTAGGGGCTAAGAGCTGGCGCCATTACGCGCGCAAGAACTACAGCGTCGACGTGACTGAGGACAAGGCGTTCGAGATCAGGGGCTATTGGGAAGAGGCATGGCCAGAAAGCCAGCCGTATTTTGACTGGGTAAACTCGCAGGTCGACGCTCCGTTCCCTCTCATCAAGCAGCTCTACTCGAATCGCTACCGCGGTGATGTGAGCTTTACTGAAGCGGCGAACGGTATGTTTCAGTCGCTCGCCGCTGATGCCGCGAAGGCTGCTGGTTTCCTCGTTGCGAAGGCCTGCTACGTCGAGACGGACTCACCGCTCTTCGGCTGTAGGCCAGTAAATTTCGTACATGATGAATTTGTGGTCGAAGTTTCGGACGACGAGCGTGCTCACGACGCGGCCGTTGAGCTCGCGCGGCTCATGGTCGTCGGTGCTGAACCTTTCCTGCCTGACGTGCCGCCGGTGGCCGAGCCATTTCTTTGCCGTAAGTGGAGCAAGAGCGCGAAGCCGGTGTGGGTCGATGGCCGGCTCGTGCCGTGGGATTTTTCGAAAGCAAAGGCAGCCTGATGCCTACAGAAATCAGGACGGCACCTCATCTTCTCGCTATAGATCCAGGTTTGCGTGCCGATAGAGCAAACCTTGGTTGGGCTCTGTTTCAGAAGTCAAAGCTTGTGGAGACTAGTGTCGTACGAAGTGTTAAAGAGCTACCCTGGTGCGGTATAACGTGGAGTGTGATCATAGAAGCCCCTCGGTGGTACCCGCGCGAGCATCGGATTGACACAAATGACTTGCTCGATTTGTCTTGTCTTGTAGGCGAGATCAAGGGCCGGCTTGAAGCTCAGAATGCAGATGTGCAGCTGACATGGCCGCGCACATGGAAGGGCACCGTACCAAAGGATATTCATAACAAGCGCGTGCTCGCGGCTCTAAGAAAGGAAGAGCTTGCGTTGCTGCCCAAGAGGCCGCGCGCAAAAGATTTTGACAATAATATGATCGACGCCGTTGGCATCGGTTTATGGAAGCTCGGAAGGATGTAAATGGAAGCCATTGTTCTGGCAAAGACCGCGACGACCGAGTTCGAGTCTAATCGTGACGCTCTGCAGATGACGCGCGATCTACCCATCACGTGTGACCTGGATCAGGAGTTCGCCGCCGAGGGGTTGCGATGGGTGAAGGAGCAGCTCAACACCATCGAAGCGAAGCGTACCGCGATTACAAAGCCCCTGAACGCAGCGCTCAAGCAGGTGAACGACATGTTTCGCCCCATGAAGACCGCGCTCGAGGACGCCGAGAAGACTCTCAAGAGGCGCATCGCAGGATACCTGGAGCAGAAGCAGCTCGACAACGATCGGGCCATCGCCACCGCTGCCGCAGCCGCAACGCCGGTAGAAGCCTCGACCGCGCTCGCCGCAGTTTCACATGTCGAGGCCCCGCGTGGCGTCTCGATTCGCTACATGTGGGTCGCGACCGTGACTGATGCGTCGCTCATTCCCCGGCAGTTCTTGATGCCGGACATGGCGAAGATCGTGGACGCGGTACGTAACTCGGACGGCAAAATTCAGATACCAGGCATCTCCGTTCACCAGGAACCTGTTGTTTCATCGAGGAGGATCGGATGATTCATGTCTCGATTTCTTTAGGCATCGAGCTGCCTTCATCGAAAGCATATGATGAGTAAACCGTTTAGTAAATTAATTCTAGAGGCGTGCAAGAAGCAGGGAGTGAGCAACGCCGAACTCGCTCGTGCTCTCGGTCGTGCGCAGAGCTGGGTGCCGCAGCTCTACAGAACGAGCAACATGCTCGAGAGCACCCTCCGGGAGTGCGCCCGAGTGCTCGATCTGGAGCTTCGCGTGGAACTCGTTCCGAGGGCTACGGCGCAGAACAGGATGAAGACGCGGCAACTCGTGCAGAAATCGCGTCTGCGGCCGAGGAAGTCTAATGGCCGAAAAGAGTAAGGGCTTGCGAGCTGTCTTGCAGCCGGGAATGCGACCAATTAAAAGAAAAGAGCAGGCGGAGCCTGAGCGCGATTTCGCTCCTCCTCCGCCCCATCGGGTGATGTGGGTAATTGTCGATCAGAAAGACAAGACCCATTTCGAGAAAGCCTACGCGCAGACTGCTTACAGAGCGTACGAGTTGTCGGGAATCCAGCGTGAAGGTCGGCGACTCTGCTACAGTGAAGTCGAGGTATCAGAGTCGGAATCGCTCACTCATGCGCTCTGGCGGGACATGTTATTTGACTTTTTGATCGCACTTCACGTGAAAAAGCCAACGAAATCGTCTAAGCTTAATGGTCACTCTGGGTTAAACGGGAAGGCAAGGAAGATCTGATGCAAAAACACAAGTGGAAATTGATGATTCTCTTTTTCGCGACTCTCTTCGCATGCTCATCTGAACGCGATGATAAAATAGCCGAGCCAGGAGAGAAGAGCGCCGCGTTGTTCGCAGCTCGGGATTTTTCCTTGTTCGAGTCCGATCAGGTGAGACCTCTTGCCCTTTCTCCAAACGGGCTACTTCTCTTCGCCGTGAATACGCCGGACAACCAGCTCGAGATCTTCAAGGTCAAGAGCGATGGCCTCGCCTATTGGCGCTCGCTCGCCGTTGGCTTGGAGCCGGTAGCGGTGAACGTCAGGTCAAATGAGGAGGTGTGGGTCGTCAACGAGCTCTCTGACAGTGTCAGCGTCGTCAGGCTTGACGGCTACCTGCGCGTCGAGCGCACGCTGCTCGTCGGCGATGAGCCGCGTGATGTCGTCTTCGCCAGCAATCGTGCATTCATCACGGCGGCACACCGCGGGCAGAATGCTCCGATTGATCCCGCGCTCAGCACGCCCGGGGTTGGACGAGCCGACGTCTGGGTGTTCGACGCAAATAACCTCGGCTCGTCGCTCGGAGGTAATCCCGTCGCCATCGTGAACTTGTTCACCGACAAGCCCCGTTCGCTCGCTGTTTCTCCTGATGGCAGCAGGGTATATGCCGCCGGGTACATGACCGGCAACCAGACCACGGTCATCAACGCGCTGCAGGCCTTCTTCACTTACCCGCCACCGGCGACCAATCATGAAGGAACACCAGCGGCGCCGAATTCGCTCATCGTCGGCTGGGACGGTCAGCATTGGATCGACGAGCTCGGCACCACCTACGACCAGTCCGTGCGCTTCTTTTTGCCAGATAAAGACGTGTTCGTGCTAGATGCCACGGCTTCGCCGCCAGCTCTGCTGCCGGCTCCAGCTGGCACCTTCAGCGGGGTCGGCACCGTGCTCTTCAATATGGCGGTGAACCCGGTGAGCGGTCGAGTGTACGTGTCGAACACGGACGCCAATAACCGCGCACGCTTCGAGGGCCCGGGAATCTTCGCCGGCCACAGCCTTCGCGGCCATCTCCATGAGAGCCGCATCACCGTGCTCGATGGCGCCGGAGACGTCCGGCCGCGGCACTTGAATAAGCACATCGACTACTCGCACTGCTGCGCTCCGGTTCCGAATGACGAGAGCGAGAAGAGTCTAGCTTTTCCTCAATCGATGGCCGTGAGCTCCAACGGCTCGACATTGTACGTTGCCGCGCTCGGTTCGAGCAAAGTCGGCGTGTTTTCAACGGCCGAGCTCGAGGCCGACACATTCGTTCCGAACGCTTCCAACCAGATCGAGGTGAGTGGCGGCGGACCTACTGGTGTCGTGCTCGATGAGGCCAAGAACAGATTGTACGTCCTCACGCGCTTCGACAACGGCATCGCGATCGTTGATGCGCAAGCAAAGCGCGAAGTGAGTAAGATGCTCATGCATAACCCCGAGCCGGCGAGCATCGTCGAGGGCCGTAGTTTTAACTACGATGCGAGAACGACCTCGAGTCACGGTGACTCGGCATGCGCAAGCTGTCACGTGTTTGGTGATTTCGATGCGACGTCGTGGGATCTCGGTAATCCCGACGGCGACGTCGTACCGAATGAGAATCCAGTCACAGGCTCTCGGGTGCTGCCGCCCCTGTTTCACCCGATGAAGGGACCCATGAACACACAGAGCCTTCGCGGTATGGCGAACCATGGCCCGATGCACTGGCGCGGAGATCGTACCGGAAGTCTCGCCGAGCCGAGCGCACAACCGGACGATGGTGCGTTTGATGAGGTTGCCGGGTTCAAGAAGTTTCGGCCAGCGTTCGGCAGCTTGCTTGGAAGGAGCGAGCCCATCTCCGAGCAGCAGATGCAAGCGTATACGGACTTCGCGCTGCAGATCATGTACCCGCCGAATCCAATCCGACGCCTCGACAATTCCCTCACGCCGACGCAGGCACTGGGGCGCGAGGTGTTCTTCACCATCACTCAATCGCCTGACCAGCTTACATGTGTGGGTTGTCACAAGCTCGATCCGCAGGCCAACGCGGGTTTCACGCAGTTCCCCGGTTTCTTTGGAACCGACGGCACGATGAGTTTCTCAAATGAGCCAGACCTCTTCAAGACGCCGCATCTGCGAAACCAATACCAGAAAGTCGGAATGTTTGGCCTTGCCTTTCATCCCGGCTTTCGTCCGACCGATCTCGGCTTCAAGGGAGACCAAATTCGAGGATTTGGGTTCGGTCACTCTGGGGAAGCCGATTCGGAATTTCGATTCGTGACAGCAACAGGGTTCGACCAGACGCCCGATAATCCTGGAGGTTTTCCTCCTGGTGAGACAGGCGACGAGCAACGTCGACAGGTCGTCGATTTCATGTTCGCCTTCGATAGCAACCACGCGCCCATCGTTGGCCAGCAAGTAACGCTTGGCATGAACCAATCCGTGACTGGGGCACGTGCTACACTACTAGAGCAGCGCGCCGACGCTCACGAATGCGAGCTCATCGTCAAGACGAGCAAGCGCGGCTACGTCTACCTCGGCTCTGGCCTGTTTAAGTCAGATAGGTCAAGTGACGCTCAGGTCACTGATGCGAAGATCCGCGAGCGCGCTGCAGCTGAGCCGCACACGTTCACATGCATGCCTTTGGGTGAAGGCGTGCGCCGCGGCATCGACAGAGACGCCGATGGTGTGCTTGATGATGATGAGGTAACGGCTGGAACGAATCCCGCCGACGCTTCGAGTCGCTAATGGTTAAGGGTCCCGGAGCTGGCAATTCCGGGACCTTTTCGCTCGCGGGAGGTTACATGTCGGATTCCGTGAATCATCCGAAGTACTACAACTTCGGAAAAATTGAAGCCATTGATGCGATCGAAGATTGGAAGCTCGGATTTCATGAAGGGAATGTCGTGAAATATGTCGCCCGCGCCAAGCACAAGGGTCGCGAGCTCGAGGACCTAAAGAAGGCACGTTTTTACTTAGATCGTTTGATCAGGAAGAAGGAAACCGATGGCGGGGCGTGAGTTCGCGGAGGGGAATGTTCGGCGATGACCAATGACGCTGCTCTGATCGACGCCGTCCTCGAGCGCGACGAACAGAACGAGGCCGAGGGCGGTGTCGTCTTGTCCGACCTCGAGCGCGAAGCGTTCCCGAGCATGCGCGGACAGCGCAGACTGTCTGACAAGCAGCGCGCGTGGCTCCGAGACGCGGCCGGCAGGCTCGGCGTCGAGCTGCCTGCGGAGAACCTCTTCAGCTCGCTGTCCGACAAAGAGAAGAAGGAGCACGCGCGACGCGCGCAGAGCGTCGAATTGCCGTGGGAGAAGTCTGGGTACGTGAAGGCGCTGAAACCGCCAGGAAGGTGAAAGAAATGAAAGTGCTAGATCATGGCTACATCGAGCTTATCGAGAGCTGGGGTTCGGACCAAAGCATCATCGAGGCCGCTCGCATGAGCACGAACAAGGGGTTTCTCGGTTGGGGTCCGAGGACGAAGTATATGTGCATGAAGTGCGGGAGGGATGTAGCAGAAAATGAGACATATTTGAGCGAAGGCGAACCGCCAGAGATCTGTCACAGCGGCTGCTGGACAGCTTGTGATGTTGATGTTGTAGGCGGCGACGAGAAGCTCCTGCGCTACCTCTGGGAGAACGATCATGCGACGCCTTTTGAGATGGCGGGCATGACGGTCGAGGTGAAGGCGCCGATCATGGTGTTCCGAGAGTGGCACCGCCACCGCGTGCCGTTCGGCTACAACGAGATGAGCGCGCGCTACGTGCCGTTGCCGGATGAGAACTACTGCCCGACCATCGAGCGCATTGTCGAGGGCTCACGCGCGACCAAGAACAAGCAGGCGTCGTCGCTCGCGGGTGAGTGCAGCGAGCGCGACGCGACGGGATGGTTAGACGAGCTCGGTGCCGTGTACGAGCACGCCGAGAGCGTGTACCAGCTAGGTTTGAAGCTCGGCGTACCGAAGGAGCTTGCGCGCCTGCCGGTGCCTGTCGGTCGCTACTCCCGTATGCGTGCGACGGCAAATCTGCGTGGTTGGCTCGGGTTCTGTCGTTTGAGGGTAACTAAAAATGCACAATACGAGATCCGCGTGTACGCAAATGAGGTCTTGAACTTCATTCGAGAAAAATTTTCGCGCACGTACGAGCTCTTTGTAGAAAGTCGGTGATGGTGATGTTTTTGCAAGAAATCGCAAGCAGGTTCCTCAGGCGCATCATCATGGACCGCCACGGCAAGTCGAAGTACTTGAGCCGCTACTACCTGGTGAAGAAGCCGAAGATGCCGGACGACAGCTACCCGTTTGACATCAACGGCACGCCGCGCGAGGGCATCATGTGGGTTCCGGGCTACGGGATGTTCCTCCACCACTTTCATCGCGACGACGAAGCTCGCGAGCTACATTCTCATCCGTGGAAGTGGAGCGTGTCGCTCATTCTCTCGGGAGGCTACCGCGAGGAGCGTCTAGAGAGAGGCTGGCCTAGTGTGCGCGAGCGCGTGTTCCGTCCCGGCAACATCAACGTTCTCACCAATGACGTGTTTCATCGCGTCGAACTGCTCGATGTCTTCGGTGGCTGCTGGACGCTGTTCGTGCATGGCCCGAAGAACAAGAATTGGGGTTTCCTCGATCGTGACACGCGCGAGTTTACCGATTGGCGCGCCTTTTTTCAGAAATAGTCGCGCAAGGTTCGTTAAGGTGCAAAGGCTGCTCGACGCCTATGGAAGTCGAGACGCTTTCTGCCATCGCACGCTCGATCTCATCCTGCCGTACCCTGCCCGTGATAGTGCGCGCGCGGTACAACATGTAGCAGGCCGTGCGGAGCTTCGACGCTGCGGGAGTCTGTACCGCTGGCGCCGACATCTTCTGCTCTCTCGCCCACTCAACCGCGGCTTCGACCACTGCGCGTTCTGCGTGTTGGACAAGATCGTCGTCGCTCGTCATGCTCGGTAGTTTAGAACCCGATCCCTAGGGAAGCCGAGACAGATCGACCATGGACATCTACGCCGAGTGTAGGATGCGTCTCTTAGCGATGGGGTATTCGGAGCCTGACGTCGATGATGTTCTCGCTCGCATGAGAGACGAGGAGGAGGCAGAGCGAGGCGAATCACCTCAGAAAGACGGTCGTAGCAAACCGCCTCAACCTCAAAATTTGAAAATTATTGACGAAAGTTGAATGTAGGATCGGCTACTACTTCGGCTCCGAGCCGGCTCGAAAAACATGTGTCAGCAATTTCTTTGTGAATGAATGGATCATCGTCCTTATTATTGCTCTACCAACCGCATCCTGGCTGCTCGGGGTCTGGTACGCCTCGGGGTGGGACCGCGCGCGCTTCGTGCGACTTGTCGACCAATTTGACGACGTGACGCGGGACCCTCGTCGACAGACGCCCAAGGTGCGGATGACACTCTACCAGAAGCTCGTCGATAGGACGCGGCGGACGCAGAAGCTCGCTGTGTCGACCTTGTCGACGCCCGAGGAGGAGGAAGCGTTGCGCAGTCGCAAGAGGGTCTTTCTTCGCTTCAAACCCCTTCAAAGGCAGCTCGGCGCCTATGGAAGCCGAGACCGGGACACAGATCGTATGGCCTCGCTCCCCGACGACGAAGAGTTCAAAATCACTCAGCGCATGAGGCACTAGGCGCCGGAAAGGCAGGACTTGACGCTTTCAGGTGTCGTGTAGTACCCTTTCCGTGTACATGCCGACCTTCATCACGCGCCTCGACCTCTCCAATGGCAAGAGCCTGCAGGTGGGCAAGCAGTGGCCGGGAGACGAGAGCGCGACGGGGCAGTTCAAAGTCGCCCTCATCATCGAGAGAGCCGAGGAGGCGACGCAGGACGAGGACGGTTCGATCCTGACAGCTCCCGCGCACTACGAGATATGGCTTTTGCCTGATCAGCTTCGCCAGGCGCTCTTCGATTTCTACGGCGAGGTGTATGCGGGGCGGAAACCTACATCGGACGCCATCAGAAATGAGATCAACAAGGTCCCCAATGTGCCATGCAGGCGCGTGTACCTGAACGGTCAGATCGAGTTCGTCGAAGAAGTGTGGAACATGCTCGAGGCGTATCCCGAGATCCACAAGTTTTTCGAGGACAAGCTCGAGCTCGATCAGTCAGAAGAGACACCGGCTCCAGCGCGAGCGCAGCTGTCGTCGCCTATTGCGCGTCCTGTGAACGGTCCGCAGGCGGGATGATGCTCGACGAGACAAAAAAGCGCGGTCGTCCTCCGAGGCTCGATGATACTCGGCGCATCTGCTTTCATCCCCCGAAGGAAGTGTTCGATCAGATAGAGGAGCTCGCCGCAGCACTTCACGTGTCACGTCGCGCAGTCATCGCGCAGGCCATCGCTCGATGGTACGACACCGAGCCGCTCATCCAGAAGAGAAAGACAAATGGCAACGGTAACCCTTAGCTACCGTGTGAGTGTCGGCTTGCAGTCGGCGGCGAACCTACTCGCGAAGGTGGATGCAATCGTCTTGAACACCGGCGAGCTCGATTTACTCGGCATGACGATCGTGAGCGACGAGAGCATCGTCACTGACTGCTTCATCGAGCGCACCGTAGTGCTCGAGACGAACGCGCAGGGTGATGCGCTCTTTCCGACAGCTGATGCCCTGCAGGATGCGACGAGGCAGCTCTGGCGCTCGAGGCTAAACCTGCTCGTGCCCGGCATCGTGGCGGCCGACGAACCCGTGGTTACGTAGCTCGCCATGTCCGAGAACGGCGAAGCAAAGAAGCCGAAGCGCAAGCCGAGAAGGCCCTACAGGGTCGGCACGGAGGGCAAGGCCGTCGACCCAGCTCGACTCTTTGTCGAGGGTACGCCGGTTGACTCGTTCGGTAACCCTCTCACAGAAGCCGAAATTTCCGAGGAGGAAGCGAGGGAGATGCCTCTCGATGCTGAGAGCTCGCGGCTAGTCGCTGAGCACAACAGGGTGATGTCGCTCAAGACTGGCGGAGTCGCGCGAGTGAACTGGAACGCGGACTATGCGACGCGCTACATGCAGATTACGCGCTTTCACCCGAATGCCTACGTGCGCATCAAGCAGATCAAGCCTGAGGAGCATGAAGGAATCCCCGAGCACCCCGTGTCGGCTCTGAGAGATTACGGCGCGCTCGTCGCCTATGTCCGTGACAATCATTGGAAGGGCGACAAGGCCGAGTACAAGTGGACGATCTTCGACGACCAGCTGCCGTCTTGGGGCACCGGCACGATCAAATTTGCTGCCCAAAAAAATCAGGAGGACGACATGCGCCGAGGTCAACCGCCCCAGGGAGGATGGCCGCCAAATGGCTACGGCTACCAGGGAGGACCGATGCCTGGCTATGGCTACCAGGGCGCGCCTGGTTACTACCATCAGCCACAGCCTGCGCCGCAGTACCATCAGCCGCAACCGATGCCTGCACCACAACCGCAACCTCCTGCCATGCCCATGCAGATACCTGCAGGCATCGATCCGACGCTCGCGACGATGCTGCAAGAGCTCATGCGGCAGAACGTCGAATACCGCTACCAGCTCGATCAGATGAGGTTAGCCGCTTCCTATCCTCCTCAGTACTACGCGCCGCCACCGCCTCCAGAGCCACCACCACCGCCCCCGCCGCCGAAGAGTCCGCTCGAGCAGCTGACGGAGATGAGCTCGATCGTTCGCGGTGTGCACGCGTTCACACACGACATCGCCCAGCACGTCGGTGGGGGAACTCCTGATGCTGAGCCGCCACCTCCTCCTGGTGACCCGGACTTCCCCGCGAAGTTCAAGGACATCGGACCGCTGAGACTCATGGCGGTTGATGGCGAAGTGAGCGCACCGACGCTCTACAACATCGACAAGTACAAGGGCATGCTCGATGGCTTTCTCGACAAGGTCGGAGAGGTCTTCGACAAAGTCGGGACGAATCGAACCAAGAGCATGCGCGAGCAGGTCGAACTCATGGAGCGCGCCGAGGCCGCTGCAGAGAGACATAGGCAGCAACAGCAACAGAGAGCACTGCCGCCCGAACCGCAGCGCAGGCCCATCGCAGCGCATCCTTGGGAGGCAGCGCCTTCTCAGCAGCGGGCATGGGAGCCTCCGCCTGCTCCTGCAGCGACTCCACAGCGAACATGGGAGCGGCCACCGCCTCCACCACCAGCCGCGGAACCGACGCCGTACGTGCACCCGTGGGAGGCCTTCAGGAAGGTGCCGATCGAGGAAATCGTTCAGACTCCTCCTGCTTCTGTAGAGCCGTCCACGCCACAAGTTGAAGTAATTGAACCGGAAAAAGGCAGCTCGATGCCTACGGAAATCGAGACTTAAGGAGCCCCTCGGCTGATAGAGTAGACTAGTTTTAGTGGCCGCGCCCGACTGGAAGCCGAAAATCGAGAGGCGAGAACACCCGTACGGCGAGCAGGGCGTTCGAAGCTCGCTCGATGCTGTCGCCGACAAGGCAGCCAAGGGAGGAGCTGACCCGCGGGTCCGTGCGTGGGCAATCGAATGCCTTGAGCGCGCTCGGCGGAGCGGTAAAAAGGTTGGTAATGAGCGCGGTCGAGCAGAGGCGCTGCTTGGCGCCGTGCAGAAGAAGCTCTGGGTTCCAGATCCTGTCGGCACCGAGTTTATCGCCGGCGCGCATCTCACTGCGTGCACGGACAAGGATGCGCCGTGCTTCCACGGTGGTGACTGCTTCCCGGAAGAGACGCTTGTTCTCAAGGAGTGCAAGGGAGAAGCCCCCATCCTGGTTCGCATGCGAGGCCTTCGAGCACAGGACAGAATTTGGGGACTGAATTCTTGGACCGTGGTTGAAGCCGTCGTCACTAAGGGTAGCCTCGCCGTTGATGTCGTTCATCTCTCAAATGATTCGAAATTGCGCCTCACCAATAATCACAAAGTCTACGTTCGTGAAGGAGAAGAAGAGCGCCGAATAGCGGTTACTGATTTGGAGGTGGGGATGGTGCTGTCGCAGCCGCACGTCGCGACGCTGCCGCACACGTCATCGCAGACGATGCGACGTGAGCCAGATGGAGTGCACGTTGAGCGAATTGAACGGGCGACTGTGCTGACATTGTGCTGCGACATCCAGACGTCAGACCACCGCGTGTACTTGCCTGAGTGCGATGTCACTGTTGCAAATTGTGACGATTTGGTCGTTCTGCTCGCGTCGAGCTTCCTCTCAGTAGGTTTAAATACGATGGTCGTCGGCCACGCCTACAACACGCAGAAGAACATCCAGCACGTGCTCGCTGCAGTGCGCATCGCCGACCAGTGGCAGTATGCCGACCCATCAACAGATTTTCCACTCGGCAAATGTGAGCGTTTCACGCGCGAGCGTCTCCTATCAGTGCCGAACGTCAAGGTCGTGTGTGACGAGACCTCGTGCTTGAGCAATCCTGCCAGCATTGATCCTGATCGCGAGGGCTTCGTCGAAAAGGGTTTATTTGTCGGCGTTGATGGAGTTCCCCACAGCGGTAGGGAGATTTGGTGGATAAGCTGGGGGAAGCGGCCGTGATTACCTGGCTCGGGCAAGCGCAGCAGTCCCCCGAGGACGCCGCGGGACAAGCGGCGTATGAGGAAGCACAGCACGCTGAGTGGCCGCCAACACGCGAGAATGCGCAAGCTGTTGGTGGAGCGGCCGGTACAGCCGCCTGCCATGCAGCGGCCGAGGTAACTTATGGGGCTACGGAAGCGGCAGCCCAATTAGGTTGGTGCCAAGCCGTAGGTGAGTGGGTCGGCGGCATTTTTTACGATCTGGCAGATAGCTTTTTTGGCAGTAACGAAGCTACGCGCAAGAACCTCGATCGCATCAACCGAGATGTGGCCGTTGGCGTGCAGACGCTCAAGGCAGGCTATCGTTTGTGTGAGCTCCGCGTGAAGCAGGGCGGTGCCGGTCCCAAGTGCGGTACCTACGATGAAAAAGTGCTTCACGACTGCGTCTACAACAGGGTCATTGGCGGCAGCTACTCTTGTGGCAGCTTCGCCGCGCAGCAAGAGGCCGCCGCACTCCATTCAAAATACCACCTGCCTCAGGGCAAGGGCTATACCTGGGGCATCGAGACAGACGAACAGCTGCAGGCGCAGCTAAAGCGCATCGCCGCGGCGGAGAGCGGACGCGGAGCAGAGATTATTGCTCGCTACCCGTCACAGCCGAAGAAGTCTTCTGCGTTGCCAGTCTTCATCGGTGTCGCAATCGCGGCAGGAGTCGCATGGCTTCTTCTCGCGTAACTTGGCTCGGTCAAGGGGCCGGCACGGAAGATGATATTCTACCGAGCGTCGTGGAAACTCAGCCGCGATCAGACGGCTGGACGAGGAGCGAGAAGATCCTCTTCGTCGGCGTGCTCGTGAACGCATCCTTCCTCCTCTTTCAAATCATCCGGAGCAAGCGATATGTCGAAAATCTCCCCTGAGTGGCTCGGTCAGGCCGCGGCGCCCAACGCGATGGCGTGGGAAACGTACATTCGATCCATTCGCGATGGCGTGAGCGACGCCTTCACGAGGGCCGCGGGTGCGCGAACTGCCCTGAAGAACGTCCGCGAGAGGCTTGGCTTGCCGTTCATTGTTGATCCAGGCGAGGGCGCGGTGCGCACCGGAGCATGGGACAGTGGCCTCGATCAGGACTTCAAGGAGCTCGGCTCGATGGTCGCGACGCTGACGAGGTTCGCGGACGAGGCGCTCGCGGGCAAGAGGCGCTTCGGCACTGACCAGAGCGGAGCTCTCGCGTTCGAGAGGGTTGACGGGGATTTTTCTCGAGTAGAGGTCATCGGAGGAAGACCGGTCGAGATAGAGAACGCGACGAACCAACCCGTAAAAGTGACGGGTACAATCGGCATATTGCCGCCGATCATCATCGGTCTCGCAATCGTCGCGGCCGCCGTGACAGTGTACTTCGCCGTCGAAGCGATCTGCGAGACCGTAGAAAATGTCGCCGAGCAAAAGACGTTCGAGACCATATCGAGCAACCAGGTAAAGCAGATCGAGCAGGGCGCCACACCCGAGCAGGTCAAGCAGATGACCGATTCGATCTATGAGGGCGCGGCTCAGGTGCACGAAGCGCGCGCCGCAGAGGCGACCGCGGGCAAGTCGGAGATTCCGAAAACCATTCGCACCGTCGGCTTCGTCGCGGTCGGACTCCTCGCCCTCTACATCGTTGCGCAGCTCGTGAGTCGGCGCGGAGGAGGAACACTCGCGACGGCGCGCTTGCTCGACAATCCTGACGACGTGAGGCGACGATGAGCATCCAATGGATAGGGCTCGGTCAGACGCCCACTCTTCCAAGTCACGAAACATTTCGGGCGATGACGGCGGCGCAGATCGATCAATTCGCCGCCAAGCTTTCGGCGGCAGAGCGCGCAGAGCTTCTGCGTGCAGGTATCGCAGCGCTTCCTTCGTGCTGGGGGCGTCGCGCCGACAGTTGCGCGGGAGCGGCCAACGGTCCGTACTTGGACGAGGCGCAGTGCAACGCCATCGAAGGCGGATATTTTGGCAACCGAGAGAAGATGGCCGAAACTGTGGACAGAGTACCCCTGTGCGACGAGCAAGTTGCCGGCTCATCGATAATTCCCGTGGCGGTACTCGCTGCGGTCATCGGTGTCATTTTTGGTTATGCTGTCGCAAAAAGATGAAAAGCAACGGCAGCTCGACGCCCACAGAAGTCGAGACTTGGTTACGTGATCGCGAGGAGATAGAGATGCCCAAACAAAAGTACGAAGAGAACCCAACGCGCGGAGTGAACATGGCGATCGGCGGAGGCCTCGGTGTGCTCCTCGGAGGAGTGCTGCTCGGCTTTCCCGGTGCACTCGTCGGTGGAGGCATCGGTGCCGTGCTCGGCTCGGAACGCGGTGACACGCGACGTCGGAGGGAGCTGCTCGAAAACCGGCGCACGTGTCCGCGCGGCACGCAGGTGCAAACGCTGCTCTTCGACCGCGACAAGTTCACACGCGCCGAGGCAATTGCATGGGCACGTCGTAACGGCTACGTCGCGCACAAGATCGATACCACTGCGAACAAGTATCGGCTGCGGCAGAAGGCGCCAAGCCACTTCACGCGCGGCAGCTTCAGAACGATCATGCTCTCTGATCGAGTCGAAGCAGTCATCGGATGTCCACGATGAATGAAGAAGAAAAATGTGAATGCGACAATCCTGCAAGCGTCTTGCAGATTGACGAGAGCGCTGGGCCCGATCCGCGCATCGCCGAGGTAGAGGTGTGCGAAAACAATGTGTGCGAGCTCGGTCACCTGCTCGTGCGCGGCGACCACGTGAGCTTCGTTTCGACGGAGCAGGCGCGGCGCATAGGAGAGAGGAAGCTCGATCCGGTGGCGATGCCGAGCGATATTCGGCTGCCCCCGTCGTACGTGTTGGTGAACGACGCTAGCGGCAGATTGCTTAATAAATGTGACATTTATGTTGTCCGTTGGCGCACTAGTAGGCGCCGAGAAGTGTCGGATGTGCACCGCGCCGATCTCGCCGCAGCGCAGGACTACTTCGGCAGCAGCGCGCAGATTCGATCGGGATTTGTAGACATTCCCCGCGGTCCGTGGAAACGTGTGGCTCGTGTTCGCTTCATTCGGTACAGCCGCTTTGGTTTCAACAAAGCGTTCGAGCACCGATACCAAGCGCCCGTTGATCTGCTGTCGAGCATTCAGCCTCTCGCGTGGCGCATCCCGCTGCCAGAGGGTTGCGTAATTGACAGCCGAGGTTTTGTTCGTCCATAATGTCGAAGCATCTCCCGCCAACACGCGCATGGCTCCGAATCAAAAAGCAAATCGACGAGCATTCGCAAGAAGGTGCGGAAGTCGATCGCATTCCAGCAATGCGTGCAGGACGTTTACTGGAAAATCCGAAAGGTGAAGGAATGGCAACTGCGAAGCAAAAGGCGGCCGCACGTAGGAACATCAAGAAGGCTCAGGCCGCACGGCGAAAGACTCGCGGTGTTCGCAGGACGACTCGCAGACGTCGCAGGCGTCGCGCAGTCGCGATAGCTCCCGTGCAGCCGCGTCGCAGGCGTCGCCGCGCCGTTCGCCGCCGTGCTCGCGCTGTTCGTCGCCGCGCACCGCGTCGCCGCGTGAGGCGTCGTGCTCGTGCTCGTCGCCGAACTGCAGCTCGCACCGCATCCCGTCAAGGAGGAGTGAGGCTCGTTCGGGTACGTCGGTCGAGTCAGCCGATCATCATTGAGGAGACCCAGCGCGGCAGGCGTGCGACTCGTCGCCGTCGCCGTCGCGCAGCTCCGCGCCGCAGGCGTCGTCGTGAGGAAGAGATGATGCTCGAGAACGCAGGAATGCGTTTCAAGCATCGTCGCCGCGATTCGCTCGGACTGCTCGAGAATCCGGATGACGGATATGAGAGTCTGATGGAGAATCAGGTATTCACTGTCTCCGCGGTCCGCGCCTTCGGCATGGCGGGTATGGGCGTGGGTCTTGGCCTCGTCATCGCCGACGGTCTCGATCGATACGTCGCGACGCGAAAACCCACGAATGGAAACAATCCGTGGTACGGCGCCAATGCCGCAGCAGCGCAGAATCATCGACCTGACGCCTGGCGCCTCGGCGCTCAGGCGGCTGGCGGTGTCGGCGCTATCGCACTCGCATACGCTGTACGCGGCAGAGCTATTCTGCCGTGGCTCCTCGGTGGCACTGCGATCGGCTTCTTCGCCAACTTGACCAAGCAATTGGTCACCTGGTGGGTGATGCCGATGGCCCTCAAGGTGGATGCTGGCAACGAGGCAACGCTTGCAAACCGGATGTACCCCCTCGAGCAGAAGAGCGTGCAGGACATGGTCGACAGTCTCTTCGACAATTGGGCTTCCGAGACCAATCTGGCGGCCAATCAGGCAGCGACTCCGACCATCATGCCGGTTCTTCCGGTTTCCCCGACCGGTCCCGTCTACACCCTTGGTCGTCGAGGCAACGGGTACTCGGGAAAATCGCAAGCCCAGGCGGCTGAGCCGAGTAGAGGACAAGTTGGTCAACCTGTACTTGTCCAGACCGGGCGCTTGGGCGATTGCGGGATTTGTGGCGGTCACGATGGGTGTTGGTCAAATTGTCCAGACCTCACGCTCTGCGGCGATTGTCCCGACATGGTCGCTCGTCGCTGTCAGTACGTTGTCCAACCCACCGATCCTTCAGTCAATGAGCTTGCCGCAGGTTATGGCGTCGATGTCGCGCAGATTGATGCCTTGAACCCGCCCGGTTACTGGGCACCCGGCAACACCGTCGTCTTGCCGTATGCCATGTGCCGGGCACTCGAGGGATCGGTACCGTCAGGTCGCCCAAACCTCTGTGTCCCAGGCACCGTATGGGATCCGACGCTTGGGCACTGCGTGCCGATTGCTCAGTCGCCCGTCTTGGTGCCGGTAGCGCCGGTACCAGGTCCGGTCGTTCCGGCGCCGCTCGTCATTCCTCCTTCGTCATCCATGGTAACTGTCGCAGGTCTTGCCGGTGCTCCGAGCAACGGCTCGGCGAGCGGTATGTACAGCATGTTCCGCGAGGAAGAGTAAGAACGGTCGAAAGAGTAACAAAATCTTCGGGACAGGGTTAGTCCTTGCCTCGAAAAAAGGAAGAGAAAAAATGTCACGAGCACAGCAATTGAAGGCGATTCCGATTGATTTTTCCAGAATTGGTCAACTCCAGGCGATCGATCAGGTCGGCGTCACGCGCATCCCCAGCGACATCTGGGACGTCACGACCGTTTGTCTACCGCTCTCGAACAAACAGTTCGACGCGCAATTTGGTGGGCAGATCAACTTCTTCAACATCGACACTCCAGTCGGAGAGTGTCCAGGCCGCTTCACGAGCGCATCGCTCGTCGCCAATCTAGGTGCGCCATTTCTCATGTGCGGCATCTGCGTCGTTGCAGTCGGCGAGGGCGTAGGCTTCTCAAAGAGCGGCGTCGTCGTTGACTGCCCTGCAGACGCGACGGCTACCCCGCAGGTAGTCGGTGCTTGTGGGACTGGTTGCGATCTCGGTGCGATTGCGCAGCCGGGTCAGACTCCGGCTGTGTTCGAGTTCGGCAGCCCCACGTGGAGGTTCATCGAGGCGCTCTTCCGGGCTTACAATTTCCAGTTCATCATCAATCGCCGCTGGCAGCTCCTGGACCTGCCCCTCTCCGACATCGGCATGTGTCAGATGGCGCCTCATTTCGAGGGCGCTGGATGCTCGCAGGTCTCGGCGATGCCTTTCATCCGAGAGGCAAACGACTCGGCCCTCAACAACGACCTGAACTGCCAGTTCCTACCGGTCAATACGATCGTGACGACGGGGGCGGACGGAGTGCCCGCATCGATCTGCGCTCCTCCTCCGCAAGCAGGAGCGACCTTCGGCCACACGAACTTCATGGGGCGTGCGCCCAACATGTTCAGGTTTGTGCAGCCGATTCCGGTTCTCCCCTTCACCTCGCTCGGCATCTCCTTCGTGCCCTTCGCAAACAACAACGCTTTCTTCGAGCAGATGCGTGCGGCGGCGACGACCGGAAAAGAGGACTGCACGGCGACAAACCCCTCGTCGTGCTTCACCGGTGCGGCAGTCAATGACGGCTGCGGTCCGGGTGTCATCACCTTCCCCGGAGGGAAGATCACCATCGGCATCAAGGCGTTCGGCTACGAGCTCGCTCCGGCCGCCTGCCTGGAGGCCATCTACCGCTTCGCGTGCGCATGCCCCACGGGCGCTGAGTTTCTCGCTGGTAACCCCTACCTCGGTGGACTCGTGCAAAAGATGGACAACAAGACGGATCCTGACAGGTTCCGCATGCTAGCCGGGATCGCTGGAGCGAGTGCACGCGACTAAAGTGAAGCATGAGCGACAAGATCAAAGACGAGCCTGTAGAGCTGGTTCCCCGCCATCTCTCGGGCTCGGAGCTCAGGAGCCTGCGCCTTCCCGGAGGAGTCACCTTCGGGGAGGTCGCGCTCGCTGACCCAAAGCTCGCGTATGCCCTGGTCGGGCCAAAGGTTCCTGAGCTTCAGAACCTGGGTGTCGGCGCGCTCGTCCCGCGCCTGTCGCCGGTGCTCACGATCCCCGACTGTCCTTGGGCGTGGGAGATCATCAATCTCTGCGCTTCCTTCGTGAGTGGCACCGCGGGTAAGACCATCTCGGCTCAGCTCGCGGGCGTCATCAGCCGAGACCTCTGGGTCCGGAAGATCACCTACACGGTGCGTCGACCGAACGCCTTCGCGGGCTCGATCTTCAAGGCGCAGTCAGACCACTTCAACAAGCTGAACCCGAACGTCGATTTTACGCTGATTGTCAAAAGCTACTGGAACTACGTCATTTCTGCCGACCCGACGCCGCTCGAGAACATCGAGATGGTGTTCGAATGCGTATGCCCCGTCGGTTTCGTGCTCGGCTGCGCGAGCACTATCTCGGCAACGTTCACGCTCCTTCGGGCACTTGCTGCCGATGAGATTCCCTACAACGTGTGCATCTCTCTTCACGCGGTCTCGCTGCCGAGGCGCTACGACTGCTCTCTCGACGAGGCACTGGTAGCCCTAGCTGCGCGCGAAATAGACTGCTGCTTCTAGGTGGGGCCATGAGAGCCACCGCCGCCATCCTGCCGGCACACGATGCCCGCTGGCAGTGTAGGAGCATCGTCGAGTTGGCGAGCGAGTCGTTCGATCCCGACAAGGCCGGCATCGGCTCGAGCCCCTTCGTCGGCGACATGGGGAACACTGGCGTCGTTGTCCCCCCAGAGCCCACGACTGCGCAGAGTAACCGCTACCTCATCCGCCTGTGCGGCGTGCAGATACCGATGGGTAAGGCGATCATCCTGCATGGCCTGCGCCAGGCGGCGACGATCCGGTGCGAGCAGATGAGCGGCTGCACGTCCATCGTGAGCGAGCTTGAGGTGACTTCACCCTTCTGGAGCTTCTCCGACGGCAACATCAGTTGGCACCTGAGGCTCCTCCAGAACCGCTTGGCTCCTGCCATCTACGACGCTGCCCAGCAGCCGGGGACGGACCCGAACCTGAACGGTCTCGACACGGCGCTGCTCTACTCGCCGCCGCTCCTGCCCTACGTTGCGCCGAATGCGGGGCAGCCGCCGGGCTCACCTCTGGACTGGCTCGACACCTGGCGAGACATCCGCTTTCCGTGGGACAATACAGAGTGGAGGCTCCACCAGTTGATCCCCGGCCCCTATAATCTCGTTTTCTACGCGAGCGTTCACCAACCGGACCCTACTAACCGACAGGTCGCGGTCATCGCGGATCCGGGTGCGCTCCGTCCCGAGGACCGCTTCTTGGCGACATTTGCGCGAGCGATCTACGGGCGCGTCGCCGGCGCGATGACCGTCGAGCTCTTGCCTGAGTGCCCGACAACATGTTGAGGAGAAGAACGAGATGACGATCCAATGGCTAGGAACTCCGGCAACGGCAAACGAACTCGGACAGGTAACGTTGAGATCGCCTAGTCGAATTCTCAATCCGCAACCGCCAACTATCAGTTGGGTATGGGGGTCGCCAATACGCGGCCCTGTACTGCACGAGCCGCCAGGACAATGGACGTTCGCGATCAGCGTCGGCGGTAGGCTCATCGGAACATGTGGACCAGTGCGCAACGATTCATCTTTCGCACTATCAATTGCTAGTAGCCTTTACTCTTCGATAGTTCCTGGCGTAGTACCGATTGGGATACCTCTTTATGTCGGATCTACGTTCAATTACCCGAATTGTCCGGACGTACTTTCATTGGCGCGTAGTGACTACCAGCGCACAGGAGGTGCAGTCAAGATCGCGGTCTCACGCAACGGTGTCTTCAGGTTTACATACCCGAGCTTCTTACTCGCAGGTCTCCCCGAGGATGGCGGCACGCTCGGCCAAATCGACACATTCGAGCAGCGACATTTGCGCGAGCGATCTACGGGCGCGTCGCCGGCGCGATGACCGTCGAGCTCTTGCCTGAGTGCCCGACAACATGTTGAGGAGAAGAACGAGATGACGATCCAATGGCTAGGAACTCCGACAACGGCAAACGAACTTGGGCAGGTGACATTGAGATCGCCCACTCGACCGGTAATTTTCAGTTGGGGGTTGCCAATAAATCGCGGCCCCATACTGCACGAACCGCCGGGGCAGTGGACGTTCGCGATCAGCGTCGGAGGTAGGCTCATCGGAACATGCGGGCCGGCACGCAATGACACCGCGAATGCGCCGGTTATTGCCGCCGGTCTCTACAACACTGTCGTCGGAGGAAGCAGACCTTTCCCTATATGGACTGGGATGTTCAACTACCCGAATTGCCCGGACGTGATCTCATCGGCGCGTAGTGCCTACCAGCGCACAGGAGGTGCAGTCACGATCGCCGCTTCGCGCAACGGCGTCTTCAGGTTTACGTACCCGAATCCACGCTTCTTACTCGCAGGTTTGCCTGAAAGCGACGGCACCCTTGGTCAGCTTACGACGTTCGAGCAGTGCTTCGCCAATCCTGATTGTGATGCGTGCTGGCGTGAACAATTTGCAAATGCGCAGAGATCGTGCGTGGCTGCAAACTTCGAGGGGTTTGACTCCTACAACGACTGCGTCAACGAGCGCGCCAGGCAGCTCACGCGCGAACAGTGCCTTCCAAACTTCGGAGGCACAGGTACACGTGTCAACGCTTACCCGTGGGGTCAGTATTCGGCCGAGACCTGCCTTCAACAAGATCAGGTGAACGCTGTCCTGCGCGCAAATAACTATCAGCCGATCGCTCGGGACTGCAAGATCGGCCCACTGACGTGCGGCGCCTCGAGTGTCGCAACGCAAATAGACTCGAGCGTCGGCATTCCGGACACGTGCTTCGCTCACCAGAGCGAGTGGGTTCTTCCTCAAGCAGGCCAGCCGCCGGTTCCGACTCCCACTGCCTGTCCCGCGGGGATGTCGAGGGACGTGCTCACTGGCGAGTGCGTCGCGATGGCTCCTCCGCCTGCGGTAAAGAAAGCTGGCGTAGGCACCGGAGGCATCGTGCTCCTCGCCGCCGCTGCGCTCGCCGGTCTCTATGCCCTCACGCAGGCCTCGTAATGATCCAGTGGCTCGGTACTCCAGCGAGCAGAGTCGGGCAGTATTCGACGGAGCCGGCAATTTTTCGTTGGGGCGTGCCAATGCGTCGAACTCCCGTTCTGAGAGCTTCTCCGTCGAGATACACGTTCGAGCTCGTTCGCATTTTACCTGATTGTCGCGAGGTAATCTCCTGGAGCGAGGGTCCGGTCGTGCTCACGCAGGCGCAGGCCAACGCGCGTTGGGCTCAGGTCTCCTCGAGCGTGAGTGGCGTGAACGCCTATCCAGGCGAGGGGCTACAGCTGCGCGCCTGGCGAGCCGGTTCGATAGTTCTTTCGAAAATTTACGTGAGTCCTCCATCAGGTTGTTCGGTTAAACTGCCCTCGGGCGCGATTGCCGGCGGCACTCTCGGTCAGGGTGGATGCCAGGCTCCTCCATGCTCTCCTGGTCAGTCGCGCGCATTCGATCCGAGCTGTCCTACGGGTACTGTGCGATGTAACCCGAGTCCCATAGAGCCATGCCCCAGTGGGCAGGCCTTCAACGCCGGCTACGGTGGATGCGTGCCCATCACATGCCGAACGGGGACCTTACGAAATCTTCAAAATGGGCAATGTGAGTCAACGAGTGTCAATCAGCCACCTCCCTGCGACGCAGGAACGGCACCTTTTTGGGACGTCTCGCGGCAAGCAATTCTGTGCTTGCCTGCGGCGCAAGACCCCTGCCCCGGGCAAGCACTCGGTCCGAATGGGTGCGTGCCTATTGACTGTCCTCCCGGCACGGTGAGGAACACGAACGACGGAAGCTGCTCTTCGCCCACGATTCCTCCACCGGCCCCTGGAGAGTGTTTGGACGCCCAAGAGGTTGTCACAGCGCAGCCGTGCTTCTATTTTGACCAGTCTGGTAACTACGTCGGTCCTCCTGAGCTCGTGCAGGGAGTTGACATTGCGAAGCTCTATACGTTCTGCTCGCAGACGTACGCCGCCGGTTACTTCAACTTGCCGCTGTGCGATCCCTCGACGCTCCCTTCTCCGCCGAGCTGCATCGACCCCGAGACGCGCCGCATTCTGACCTATTGTACGCAGCAAGGTGCAATGGGCCCCGACAGGGCTGCAAACTACTTCTGCTGGCTCGCGAACAAATCAGGACCTCTCTTCGGAGAGTGGCTTCGCACTTCAGATTGTCCGGTTGGGCAGGTACCGATTCCGGGACCAGTAGCCCCTCCGCGAGCCCCAATCCCTCCTCTTGCTCCTTCACCTTACGCGGCGAAAAAAGGCGGCGTCGCAGTTCCTCTGCTCATCGGGGCGGCCATCATCGGAGGGGCAGCACTGCTGCTCGCCTCGTAGCCATGTCGCGTATCACGTGGCTCGGGACAGTTGGGCAGTACTACACGCCCACGGTAAGTCCATACACACCGGTTTGTGCTTCTGGATACCATTACGACTACTTCCAGCGGCGATGTGTACGAAATCCGCCTCAACTCCGTACGCCTCCACGTCGGGCATCGACATGTCCGGAAGGTCAAGTGCGAGATGCTTCAGGCCAATGCGTAACACGAATTCTAACGCGCTCATTACAACTCCAGCAATTTTCGCTTCGGCCGATCGTATCACTCCGCAGTAAAGTGCTCGTTGATGTCGGCTATCTGCTTGCTCCGAACTACTATTGGCAGAACTTGACGTCGAGATTCGCGACACCGCCCTCTACGAGTGTGGTCGGTTCACTCGATCAAGCACAAGTGCGCGCGAGAGAGATCATGGCGGCGATGGTGCAAATTGTGAAAAATGACAGGGGGATCATTTCTCAGAATCCCTTCACACCCCTCGGGCGGTCGATCATCTTGCTCGATCAACCAAATTTCTTTTCTTACGGTGCTGTTGGAAGTAATACGGTTCAGATTGACTGCACGGTGACGATTCGCATCGTCAAAGACGAAGCAGTCGTCGATGATTCGGTTTCACAGTCGTTTTGGTGGTGGGAGCGCCAGGGAGTCGTGGTGACGACGTGACCATCGAGTGGCTCGGCGCAGTCGCGTGCGGCAACGACGGCACCGGGTGGAAGGCTGCCTGGCAGGCCTTCGAGTGCGAGATCCTCGCTCTCACAAATCAGCGCCGCGCGGCAGGTGCCGTATGCGGTGGAAAGAAGATGCCTCCCGTCGGCCCTCTCGCGCGCCAGCAGCAGCTGACGAACTCGGCGCGGCTCCACGCCAAGGACATGGGCGACAGGAACTACTTCGACCACTACACGCCCGAGGGTAAGAGCCCCTTCGACCGCATGCAGGCTGCAGGTTTCTCGGGCTCGTCGATGGGCGAGAACATCTCGGCAGGCCAATCGAGTGCTCGTCAGGCGATGGAGGACTGGATGAACAGTCCCCACCACTGCGAGAACATCATGAACGCTTCGTTCAAGTACCTGGGAGTCGGGTACTACGCCGTGCCGACGGGCAAGTACCGCCACCTATGGGTGCAAAACTTTGGCGGTGGGGGAGGGGGCGGAGGAACGGTGCCCTACCAGCCACCAATGCCAGCGCCATCACCAACTCCAGCCCCAACTCCGACTTCGGCTCCTCCTGTCACTCCCGCGTGCCTGACGGTCGAGCAGGTCTTCGCGGCGGCTCCCTGCTTCTACGTCAACAATACGACCGAAAGGTACGAGGGACCTGAAGAGCTCCTCCGGGGACTCGATCCAAACAAGGTCGCACAGTTTTGCCTGCAGGCCCGACAGGAGGGCTACTTTGCCCAGCCTCTCTGCGATTTGGACATCGTCCCGCCGCCGCCCGCATGCCTCACGCCCGACCAGCGTCGCGTCATTCAGTCGTGCATCGAGAAAGGTACCCGAAGCTCGGACCGGACGGCTAACTGGCTCTGCTGGTTCGGGCTCAAGGCTCCTGATCGCTTGCAAAAGTGGGTCGAGGCTCATGACTGTGAGATATTGCCGTCACCGTCACCTCTGCCACCGCCGCCTCCAGTAAAACGCTCGCGCAGTGTCCTGCCAGTTGTCATCGGAGCGGCCGTTATTGGAGGAGTGGCGTGGCTGCTCTACGCCTGATGCTCGGGCAGGGAGATTTCTTCTCTGTCGGTCGTCTCTACCGCTATGTCGACGTGTGGGAATTTGGCAGCTTGAGCTGGCGTCCGATCTACATTTCTCCTCAATCGACGGTGCTCGTGCTCGAGGAGCGCGATGCGCTCGCTGAGCTCGGTGCTGTCAAGGTGCGCTACTTTTCGTATGGCAGGATTTTCCGCCTGTGGAGCTGGACCGGCTCAAGGTGGGAACTGACGAGGCAGCTATGATTACCTGGCTCGGTCAGATTCCCGGCCTTCCTGAGTTACCACCCCGCCCGGTGGGCTGGCCACCGGACGTACCCTATCCACCCTCGCCGTCTCCAGACGGCTCGGCGCCCTTGGGCTGGCCTTCGACGCTGCCCTGGCCGCCCCCAGCACCTGTCGGCTGGCCCTCCACGCTCGCTTGGCCAAATCCCGCTCCACCGCCGGCTCCTGCAGGATGGGAGGGGCCGTGGCCGCTCGCGCCGACGTGCTGGCCCTCCGCTGTTCCTTGGCCACCGCCGGCGCCCATCTGGTGGCTACAGACCAACTTGCCATGGCCGCCGCTTCCCGATACGACTCTCGGAGCACTCTTCCGGGATCTGCCTGGCTACAAGCAGGCGATAACGTGGTGGCCTGCGGATTGTCCCCTCGCCACTCCTCAGCCTACGAGCACGCCTCCTGCTCCGACCATTCAGCCTCCTGCTGTAGTCTCGCCTCCTCCTGTCGCTGTTCCGCTGCCACCGATCGTGAAGCAGCCTATTTTGACAAAGCCTCCAGCGCCAGTTCCAGCACCTACTGCGCCGGCTCCGCCCGCGACGCTGTCGAGTGCGCTGCAGAATCCCGTCGTACTTATCCTACTCGGCCTCGCCGTCGTGCGGACGATCGCGACACTGGTGAAGAAGTGAGCGCGCGAGTCGAATGGCTCGGCGCGCCGGCGTGGCTCGGTCAGGGTAGCCACGTCTCTGCGAGACCCGTCATCGTCCGAGCCTTTCGCGCCGTGTTCAACCGAGAGCCGACGCTTTCTGAGGCGCAGCTCGCGCAGGGCGTCGCGTGCGTCGAGACGGGCAGCACCTACGACGACACCTTCTACGTGAACCGGGTAACAGGCGAGCAGATTCGCGGTACACACAACTGGGGAGCGATCCACTGTCGGGACAATCCCCCGTGCTCGTCCGGCTGCTTTGAGGCGACCGACGTTGGCCAGAGGTGCTTCGTTCGCTACTCATCGGCCGATCAGGGAGCGCAGCAGCTCGTTCGCACGCTCTATAGCGGTCGCCGCGCGAGCGTGCTCAGCGCCGCGACCGCCGGCAGCGTCGAAGGCGTCGCGCAGGCGATGAAGAACACTGGTTACTACACGGCTCCGCTCACCGACTACACCGACTCGCTCAGGAGCTGCGTGGAGCGCATTGCGAGAGCTCTCGGAGAGCCCGCTCCTCGATCCTCAGGCATCAATGCGCGCGGTCTGCTTCCGCCGCTCCTGCTGGTCGGGGCCGCCGCGGCCATCTTCTGGGGCACGCTGCGGCCTGTGGCCCGTAAAATGAGCTGATTTGTGATGCTAGTGCATTCGAAGATATCATGTTAAATTTCAGGAGGAAAAATCATGACCGTACCGCTCTGTAGCACATTGTGCGGTGACATCTCGCCCGAAGCTGTGATCGCGTCCGGACTACTTGCGGGATCGATCAGCTTCGTCGACCTATCTGCGATAGAGATAGATGGTCAACTCTTCTTGGAGGGCACGGAGATAGATCCGCTTCCTCTAGGGACTGCCGGGCCACTCGAGTCGGGAGGCGCGGTCGTCGCCTTCGTGCCCGGAGCACTCTCTGGCATGACGTACGAGGGAGACGGAGTTCTGCGCTACATCGGACCGGCTCGCAGGGTCGAGGTCAACGCAGACGTGAGCTACCGGCTCCTGTTTCACGACATTGGCATCGGTGTCGCCGTGGATTCAGTGTTCGTGCCCGAGACCGAAGCGCTCGTCAGCGCAGATAGTTCAGGTTCTGGTTCTGTCAGCACGCACTTCACCATCGCGCTTGCACCAGGTCAGACCATACAAATTTTTTGGGTCGAACACGGTCAGCTCGTGCCCGTCGATCCTAGTTGGTTTCTATTGAGCGCTCACTTGAGCGCGAACTGAGGAAAAAAATGGCATCACCCCCTCCGATTGCTTCTGATGCTTTTTTCTATACGTCGAGCCTCGACACACTTGCGACCGTCAAGACGAACAGTCTTCCTGATGGGACGCTCATCTACGTCGTCTCCGAGACGACACTCTACGAGCTCGTCAAGGTCTCGACACTGCCGGCGGGCCCGGGCGTCGTTTTGCCGGCGGGCGGACCGGGCAGGTTCATTCGCGGAGCTCAAACAGCCGTCATTTTTGACGGAGGACGGGATCTCGGCGGCGGCACCGATCAGGTGCCCAATGAGAACTTACGTGCAAATCGAAAAGTACCGTCCCCCATCGACAACGGACAAAACGGCATCGTCAATTTGTGTAGTGTCGATCCTACTGCTCCCGCCGGCGGAGCTTTCGCTCCATATTGCACGATCAGCGGCGGACAGAACAATGCGATCGGTCCAGATGGAGGCTTAGCTGCCATCGCGGGCGGATTCAGCAACTCTGTAGACGCCAATTTCGGCGCCGTCGGAGGCGGAGCACAGAATACCGTTTTAGGTGATAGCGGCTTCGCGGCAGGAGAAGGCAATCTTGCCCAAGGTGACTCATCTACTGCGTTGGGATTTTTATGCTCGGCAATTGGGACTTCCTCGTTCGCTGCAGGCCGTTTTTCTGTAGCCCTAGGTGATGGATCAGTAGCTTTTGATGCAGGGCAGGCAAATGCCGCAAACGCTTTTGCTATGGGTGGCACTGCGAACGGAGACGGTTCTTCGGCATTTCTTACTTGCACAGCTGATGGTCCAAATAGCTTCGCCGAGGGCCTTACAACAACAGCCTCGGGCCTAGCGTCGCACGCCGAGGGCAGCGCTTCTGTCGCGAGTGGAGATTCGAGCCATGCTGAGGGCGACAGCTGTATTGCATCCGGAACGGCCGGTTCGCATGCCGAGGGCCAAGCAAATAGTGCAATAGGATTGGCCACTCACGTCGAGGGCCAGAACAACATCGCGAACGCCGATACTTCTCACATCGAGGGGGCATTAAATACGAACGTGGCCTCTGGTGCGACGATCGCTGGAGGAGTCGGTTCGCACACCGAAGGCGTTCAAGGGAATGCACGCTTAATAGCCTGCCATACCCATGGCATCATCGCCGCTTCTATTACCCAGGGTGCTGCGCAGAACACTGATGTCGGCCTGTTCGGCATCAGCGTCGAGGGCGCGCCCATCGATCTCGGCGTCAGCGGGCTCCCCGCCACGCTCTTAGATGACACCGAGATCCACTTAGAAGACAATAAGGTCTACAAGTTCAAGGTAGAGCTCATAGCCCATAATCGTAATGCGACGACGGACGCACCGGCCACGGTGTGGGCCGAGTGGGATTTTTCGTTCCTCGCATTCATGGTAGGCGGCGTCGCGACCGTTGTAGGGGCGCCCGTCGCGGCGGCTCCGGACAACGAATCGCCTGGCGCCTCGGGTTGGACCGTCACCGTCACGGCAGCGGGCGACATCGTCCACTTCACGTTCACTGGCGCCGCCCTGGACGTCAGTGCCCAGGCGCTCGCGTACGTCCACTTTCTCGAGCTAGGAAACCCAACTTTTAGTCCGCCATAAGGAAAGATGAGACATGCCTGATCTATTGAGAGTGTCTGTGGACTTTGTTCCTCGCAGCGTGCCGAGCAACGTACCTCAATTCAGCAAACCCCTGCCTAGTGCGCAGGTCGTATCGGTCGGTGCGGAGGGCACGGTCGTGGCTCGAGGTGATCTGCCGCAGGAACTGCAGGATCAGCTCCGCGCCTGGGTCGATAGCGAAATCGTCAAGCAGAAGACTGCTCCGAAGGCTGAGGTAAAGTCCGTGCTTGCTCAAAAAGCCAAGCGCAAGAGGTAGAGCGGAATCCTCACCCGAGAGTTTCGGCAGCAGTTAAGCGTCTGGATCGACGAGCAGGTGGCGCAGGCCTAGACGCAGCCGCGAAGATAATTAGCGCCAACGAAACGCCGAGGGCGATGAGTAGGACGGTCTTCATGCCGTTGTTTGGCTGCGCAAAATTGTACGTAATATTCTGGACGCGCTGATCCTGCCTGTTCTCAATGAATTGCTGGCGCGAGTCAACGTGGTCGATGTAGGAGATTACGCGCGCGTCAGAGATAGCAGGTCGCGGCCGCGGAGGGGGTAGCGCAGAGGGTTGCCACACTTCAACCGGGACGATGGCGCAGTCCTCGGGCGGTACTTTGCAGATGCTCTCCTTCTTCCTCTCGAGTTCCTCGAGGAATTCCTGGACGAATGAGAGGGCTCCGCCGACCACGACGCCGCCTCCTCCCCCTGCAAACCTCGCGGTTGACGTCGGTCGGGGTGGAGCTGGGGGCTTCGGGGGGATAGGAGGCTTCGGCGGCACGGGAGGCTGAGGCCTGATGACTTGTGTCGTGGTCGAGTCGCTGACTCCGACGACGTCACCTCCCACGACGTCGTGCACGCCGATCTTCTGTACGACTAGCGAGTTGCTGACCGAAATGGTGTCCGAGAGCTTGATCGGGATCGTGCCGACGATCACAGCATCGATGGAATCTGTGACCGTGAAGGAGTTGGAGAGGTTTCGTAGATAGTCGGCACCCGTCTCGGCCTGGTCGTTGATGCTGATCGTGTCGGAGCCTGAGACGCCGAGCGTGGCCGCGATCTGCGACGAGTCTGTAGCGGAGACCGCGTCGGTCGCGGCTCGACCGAAATCGGCCGACCTTTGCGCGGAATCGGTCGCGGAGACGGTGTCGCTGAGAATTCTGGCTTCGCCTTCTTCAGTCGTGAGCGAGTCCGTCGTCGACACAACATCAGAGCTCGAGCGTCCGAACTCTGCCTGCTGAGCGAGTGAATCGGTGACATCAATGGCGTCAGAGATGATGACGTCCCCGATGCTCGCGGTCGCCGAGGCGCTGTCGGTGACGGAGGCAGAGTCACTCAGGTTTCTGAGGTAGTCGACGTTCGTCTGCGCGCTGTCACCGACCGAGATCGTGTCGGAGCCTGAGACGCCAAGGTCTCGCTCTACGGTGAACGAGTCCGTGGCCGACAGAGAGTCGCTCATCGAACGGCCGAGCTCTTCGCTCGCCGCGGTCGAGTCCGTGACCGAGACAGAGTCGGTTATCGAGAGCTCGAAGGCTTCGGCGGTAGAGATCGCATCGGTAACTGAAACAGAATCGCTTGCCGTGCGCGAGAATGCCGAAGCTTCTGCGAGCGCGTCGGTGACGGAGACCGAATCGCTCGTGACGCGCTCGAAGGCGGCCGTCTCCGTGACGCTGTCGGTGACGACGGCTGAGTCGCTCATCGTGCGTTCGATGACGCTGATGATGAGCTCGACGGTCATGGAATCGGTCACCAAGACCGAATCATTTGCTGTCCGAAGAAATGTCGTGGTCTCGGCAATCGCATCGGTCACTGAGACTGAGTCGCTTGCGGTGCGCGTCGAAGTCTCGGCCCTCGTGATCGCATCCGTGACTGACACCGAATCGCTTGTGGTGCGCTCCAACGCCTCCGTCCGTATGATCGTGTCCGTGACGGATACGGAGTCGCTCAGTGTGCGCCCTGATGCCTCAGTCCTCGTGATCGCATCGGTCGCTGAGACCGAATCAGTCATCGTGACAGCCGCAGTAAAGATCGGCGTCGTCAGCGTCGTCGCCGTCGAGCCGATTCGAAGCGCGACGTCCGTCGTCGTCATGCCGCCCGCGCCTGAGATCTGCCAGGCGGCCTGAACGAAGATGTACTCGTTGTTTAGCGTCAACGCGCCCGGATTGAACGTTGCCGATGTCGTCTGCTGCGTCGTACTGAGGTTCGTAATAGTGCTGCCGACAGCGACAGCACTCGTGATTTCGACCGCGCCTACGCCTGTTGCACTCGACGAGCGCCACACGCGGTAGCGCACGTTGCCGTCCTGGGCACCTGAATTGGTGACACCGATGACGGCCAAGACGAACGTCCAGGTACCGGACCTGAAAGAGCCAGAGTAGGGGTTGGTCGTTCGAAAGCAGTCGGCTGCGACGAAGGCCGTGGGGATCGCAGTCGCACCAAAGGTGCTGTTGGCGCGGTTAGTCTGCGCGCGAAAAGCGCTGTAAACAGTCGGCACGGTTGTACCGACGACCCAGCCCGTCTGCGGCGAAGCCGTAGCGTTCGCGACTCCGCCGGCATCTTCAATGAGCTCCTGAAAAGTGCTCGAGAGCAGCGTGTTCGTCGCACGGAAGGCGAGCGCCGCCATCTACCGCCACTCCTCGCGTGCCCGAGCACTGATGCGCTCGTAGTTCGCTATGGACGTCCAACGACCGAACTTCACGTCGTCGCCGCGAATAGGTGGACGGCGACGGAGAAGTGGTCCGAGATCGCCGGTGGCGGCAAATGAGCCGTCTTCGAACCCCACGTAATAGTCGGCGCCGCTGTGGAAGTGAACGCGCTCCCCCTCGCGACAGACTATGAAGATGACGCCGTCGACGGGCGCATCACGCCATGGTCCGTCGCGGTCGTCCCACGTCGAGCCGTCATCGAAGTAGATGCGCCATCCCAGCACGTCATCCCTCGAACACCGTTCGGCAATTGCGGTTCGAGCAGATGCGAATCGGGTTGTTCGGGTCTTCGCCGTCTGGACCCTGGTGCACTTTGGACTCGCGACCGCACGCGGGGCAGGGATAGTTCGCTCGCGAGACGAGGCCGTTGACGAGAGGCGCGTTGATCTGGCGATCGAGCACCGCCATGACCTCATCGTCGACGGCGAGTTTGTCGGGTTTCATTTGTGCTTCACGTGATTCTGGACGAGTACGTGAGCTTCAATTTGTCAGCCGCCGTCTTCGTTACGGTCGTGAAGACCGAGCGCATCATGGCCGAGCCACCGGGCGAGGTGTTCTGGTTCAGCATCACCGCCTCCTTGATGCCCGTCGCACTCTTGCTGCCCGCGCCGCTCGGGTAGGAGATCACCCACTGCATCGTGCGCGTGCCGGCGAGCAACGTCTTGCTGTCGACCGTGTTGATCGTGCCGGTCACAGGCGAGAGCACGTTTGTTTGATTGCTCGCCGCAGCGGCGCCTGACGTCCCGATGCGCATCTGGTCGAAGGTGAGGGCGTTCAGGCCCGAGACCATCCGCCAGATCTGCCTCTTGCCTACATTGACAACGAGGTTATGGAAGTCTCTCCGCTGGAGCACCTTCGGCCCCCGCGGAGTGTCACGGATGACCTCGACCACCAAATGGCCCCCGAAGTCTCTCACTTCATCCTGCATCTTATTCATGTTCTGTCTCCTCTACCGCGTCGACGGCTGATTGACTCTCGGGCAACACGAGGTCGCTCCACTCTCCGTGCGACAGTCGTTCGAAATGCTTAGCAGCCGCGGCATAGGCCTCGTCGGCATCATTGGCCTCAACGAGCACGTTCGCGGTCACTCGGAAGATCATTTTGCCGCCTCTTGAATGACTAAAAGGGACATTGACACGATGCGAGGATCGTCTCCGGTGCGATAAACATCTCTCCAGAAGTCTCGCTCACATCGGTGATTGCAGAAGTGAGAGGCAACATCACTGTCTAGATCATCCCCACACCACGCACACCACCGATTTTTCTTCTTCACGCCGCATCCTCCAGGAGCTTGATGTTCGCCGAGACCTCGTCGAACACCTCGACGGGCGCGTTCTGGGGCAAGAGCTCTCGCACGCGTCTGGCCCAGTAAAGAGCATCCTCGTTCCGGCCGAGCTCGGCGTAGGCCATCGCGAGTCGCTGCGCCGGTAAGTACGTGTATGTAGCCTCGTCGATCCACCAGACGGCGAACGGGGGCTCATTGATCCCCGTCGCGGCGTAGCGGTAGAACTGCAGGGCCTCCTCATGGTCGCATGACTCGCGCGCGAGGTCTCCTAACCACATCCAGTGCTCGATGCGGCTCCAGTCGTCGCCGACGGCTCCAAGTAGAGTCTTCCTAGCATCTTCTTTTCGTCCGACTCGCGCATAGGTCTTGGCGAGCATGAGCCTCGTATGGTAGCGCATCGGACCGTTCTTGCTCGGCAGGGCTAGAAACTCCTCGAAGCGTTCGATGGCCCTCTTTTCGTCATGCTCTCTCCACTCAGCGCCGAGGTAGTGCAATGACGCCTGGTTCTCGTTGACGACCCAGTCCTCGAGCAGCGTCTTTCTGTTCTGCACACCGCGCTGCTTCTTGCGGGCAAGCTCGCGATCACAGTGCCGCTCGTGGAGCGTGCGCACACTAGGCATTCGCACGCCGAGAGCTCCTTCTGGAATGTTGTGCGTCTTTCTCTTGTAGCGAATGGCCGGCTCGTTCTTCGTAAGCCACGGAAATGCCCATGCCTGGCCGTTGCCAGTGCGGACTACGTAACCGAGCTTCGCCCCCCTCGGCATCGCTCGATCGAGCGAAAGCAGCACGTCCTCTCCGCTGACGAGCCTCTCGTGGGCCTCCGTCATGAAGATCCAATCGCCCGAGCAGAGCTCCATGCACTGGTTACGAATGTGCGCAAAATGCACTCCGCCCTCCGGAACTCGATCACTCGGAGGCCCTTCGGGAGACTCGAGGTCGAATACGATCTCGGCGTAGCGAGCGGCAACCTCGCGCGTGTCATCTGTCGTGCGCGGGTCAACACCAACGACTATCTCATCTGCTATGCCGCGAAAGCTCGCGAGCGTCGCCTCGAGATCCGCGGCCTCGTCACGCGCGGGCGTACACACGCTGAGCCTGAACTCCTTGTGAGCTAGCTTGCCGCAAACGCCGAGCAGGTAGGGGCCGAGTACCTCGACGCGACAATCGGCACCGAAGTGGATGCGGAGCTCCTGCAGAAACGACATTGCCGTGTACTTCACATGGTGCTGCGGCTCTTCGTCGGGACCGAGGCGATTGTTGGGCACGGACAAGAGCACCGAACCAATGCGCGCACCGTACTCGAGCAAGGTGCGACGGTCTTTCTCTTCGAGATGCTCGAGAAACTCCGTAGCCACGACGACATCTTGTGGAGGTATGAGTTCGAGAGGAAATTCCGAGTTGAAGTACGCGCGAAAGGTCGTCAGTCCCGCCTCGGTCGCATGTCGGATAGCCTCGGCGCTGTGGTCGAGCACGGTCATCGAGCACTTGCGCTCGTCCCTCATCCGCCGCGCGAGGAGACCTACACCACCTCCTACATCGATGACCCGAGAGCCCTCTGGCACGAGGCGCGTGATGCGCGTGTAGACCTCGGCCAGGGCTCGGCGCCGCCAGCTGTCCTGCCCCTCCTGCCGCCAGAGCCGGTCCCATAGGTCCGGGGCATTCGCGTCCATACTATTAATGTACCTCAAGGTAGCTCGATGCCTACAGAAATCGAGACGCGTCCACGTGCTAACGCTAGCGTTTTTGTGTAATATTCTCAACCATAACGGTGAGACATGGCCGAAAGAGGGTCATCCGCGCCGAGACCTTGCGGGGCAGAGTTTTCTGGAGGCTCGAGTGTGGGCACCTGATCCCGAGCCTCCTCCCTGGGCTCAGCAGGCCAAGCGCTATACTTGCCGCAAGTGCTCGCGACGCCCATGACGGCGTCCGAGACCTCCGTCCACCCGCCGCCGGAGGTTACGCTCTACTGATGCTCGTACTCCCTCCCAAGTTTGCCCAGGGCGATCTAGACGGCGTGCCGTTTCGGCAGGCCAAGAACTACACGAAGGCTCACCGCAAGCCAGGTGACGTGCTCTGGGTGGTGATCCACACCGCCGAGTGCGCCGAGGTCGATAACGCCGCAGAGAACTTGGCGGCGTGGGCGGCCGGATCCCAGGCGCCCAAGGCCTCGTGGCATTTCGCCGTCGATTCAAATTCCATCACGCAGAGCGTCCGCGAGTGGGATGTCGCCTGGCACGCGCCGGGCGCAAATGCCAAGGGAATCGGCATTGAGCACGCAGGGCGAGCCGGACAGGTGGCGTCTGGATGGTCCGACCTGTACTCTCACGCCATGCTCGCTCTATCGGCCGCTCTCATCGCGGGCATCTGCCGGCGCTGGGACATCCCGGTGCAGCGCGTAGGACCGGCGCACTTACTCGCTGGCACGCCTGGCATCTGTGGTCATGTCGATGTCAGCCAGGCCTTCAAGAAGAGCACGCACATCGATCCGGGGAAATCCTTCCCCTACGATCAGTTCCTCGACGAGGTGCAGCGTTTTTTCCGCAAGGGCACCCCCGTGCCTTCATTGCCGACTACCCCACGTACCTAAGGAGAGAGATGAATGTCCTGTAACCCCACATCGATGGTTGGCTGCTGCAGCGCAAATATTGGCGGAGCTCCTGCCGTACTTGCCCCGCCGACACTCCTGACAGTTCCGGTGGAAGGCACGGCAGACATCCCCACGGGCGCTCAGTGCGTGACGCTGACCTTTCAGCTCTGCGCCAACGCCGCTGCGGCCTTCAATCAGATCGCCGTGAAGGTTTTCTGGAGTAGCTCCACCGCGCCCCTCTCCCAAGAGTCCGTGCTGCAGCAAACGGCCACATGCGGAGAATTCGACACGTGCCTCGCCGTTTTCAACAGTCCCGAGGTGTCGACGCCTGACTGCGTCGTCTGGGACCTAACTCTCTCGATTCCCGGAGGCAAGAGCGACGTGCAGGTCGTCGCGACTGAGACGGGCGACCCAGTGAACCCCGGCACACTCGCGGTCTGGGTGGCGTTCAAATAGCATGAGTCTTTGCGATGATTGCGCACCGTGCGGTAGCACTCCTCAACTAGGACAAGCCGCTGGAGCCGGAGAGCCTGGTGGCACGCTGCCCGATGGAAACATTGGCGACTTTCTGCAGTGGAACGGGACACTGTGGGTGCCGTCTGCCTGGACGATGCCCCTCACCGCGTCGGCAAACGATCTTGGCGAGGTCTTGACGGCGACCTCGCCGGGCGTTGCGCAGTTTCAGCCGCTCTTTCAGCGCCGCGTCCTCGTCGCAATTGGCGCGAGGCAAGTCTCCGACACGCAGATATGGCTCGTCGCATGGCAGTTCGATACCGCCGCGTTGACGACGATCGCCACGGCGGGCTTCTTAACGCCGCCCATCTCGGGGCGCTTGCGACGAATGCGAGTCCTGCACTCGACACCCGTCGTCAGCACCGACAACATCACCTACACCGTTGTCTTGAACCAGATCACCAGCACCTCACTCGCCGTAACGCTCAACACGGGCGCGGCGAGCGGATCGAATTTGTCAGACATCGTTGAAGTTGGCGCCTCCGACCTCATCAGCCTCAAAGGCGAGGGCGCAACGACGACGAGGCTCATCCGCACGGCAATCACTTTCGATTTTGAGTTCTGACGATGGATTGCCAAATACCTATCATCAGCCCGTTCATCAAGGGACCGGGGCAGCCCGGTGGCACGCTACCCGGCGCGGGCTTTGCGGGCTCATTCCTGCAGTTCAACGGCACGCTCTGGGTGCCATCGAGCTGGGTCGTCCCTCTGACGGTCACAGTCAGCGATGCGGGCGAGCTCCTGACCGCTGTTGGCGCGTCTTCTGAATTCGATGACCCGATAGGACCATCGCTGCTCTACAATAACAGCTCGCAGACCGTCAGCGCGACACTTATCTGGCTCAATCAGTGGCAATTCGGTCAGGCCGCCGCGGCGACTGCAGATGCTGCCGGCTTTTCGATAGTGCTTCTGGCGGGTAATCTCCGCTGGCTCCACATCACTAACTCCTCTCCTATATCAGCAGATTTGATCGTTTATACGGTCGTGGTGAATGGCGTCGACACAGCCCTCACCGCCACGCTCGGCTCCGGACAGGCAGGACCGGTAATGAATCTCACTGCTCTCGTGCCTGTCGTCGTCGGAGATAGAATCAGCGTACGAGCATCAGGCGCCACGGGCACGCGAACTATTAGGACATCCTGCTACTTCTTCCTGGAGTACACGTGAGCTGCCGGACAGATATATTTGTTGCGCCGTCCGTCACGGCGGGACCCGGAGAGCCCGGAGGATTGCTCCCGCCTGGTGTGACGCCAAATACGTTTTTGCAGTGGAACGGCGTCCTGTGGGTGCCATCGAGCTGGACGTTGCCCGATGCCGCGAATATCGGTGACGTAGGACAGGTGCTCACCGGAACGGGCGCGAACGCCGCGGATTGGGCCGCGCCTCCAGCGATCGCCACGACGCGCTTCTTCCACTATGCCTTCGGCGCAAATCAGGTCAACACCGGCACAGGATCGCTCTTTCCTTGGTTTTCAGCGGGCACGGCGGCGTTCTCCGCGGCGACGGCGACGAACGCGCAGTTCGACGGCAAGATTCATTCACTCTACGTGACACACGGCACGCCGACCGGAGCCGACTCGGTCGTGTACACGGTCGCTGTCAACGGCTTTTTAACAGGGCTCACCTTGACGCTGAACTCTGGTTCGGCCGCGACGGCGAGTAATCTCATAAATCAGATCACAGTAAATGCAGGCGACAAGATCACGCTGCAGGTAACGGGCCTCAGCGCGAACCGCGTCATCACCGCGCGAGCCCAGTTCCTCCTCGAGACGCCCGCGAGCCCTCCGGCAACATCTCCGCTCACTATCATGGGTGCTTCGACGCATGCCTGGTGGCGCTCCGACGTCGTCGTCTTGAACGGCGCGACGGTGAGCCAGTGGACCGATCAGAGCGGCAACGGACGCCACCTTACGCAGGGCACAGCAGCAAACCAGCCGACCTACAACGCAACAGGCGGTCCGAACAGCACGCCGTCAATCTTGTTCGATGCGACCAACGACGTGCTCGTGAACGCGGCGATCGACCGCAACGTGCCAAGCACCGCGATTACCTTCGTGTGGATGGTCTTTAGGCAGGTGACGTGGACGAGCACGCGGCGCCTGTTTGGCTTCGGCACGGCGAACAATACCATCTGCGCCATCCAGAATTCAGCCACGCCTCAGATTGCCCAGGCCGACACGACCATCGTCAATAGCAACACGGCCCTTGCAGTCAACACCTACGGCCGCGGCGAATTCTACTTCTCGGGATCGGTGAACGACTACATCAAGCTCATCGCGACCACAGTCTCGGGCGCGAGCGCGGGCGTGACGAATCCCGCCGCGGGATTCAAGCTCGGCGCATCGGGCGCGACAACTCTGTTTGGCAATCTCGAGATCGCCGAGGCCGCGATTTTCGACACGTTGCCGAACGCGGCGCAGATTACAGCGCTCAACGCCTACGTGACGAGCCGGTACGGTGCGGGGCTCGTGTGAGGCGCTCTGCGGGGGTGCTACTGGTCGCAGAAGACACGGGACGAGTTCTACTCTGTCGCCGTGTGAAGGACGGTCTATGGAGCGTTCCGGGCGGCCACGTCGAGCGCGGCGAGACCTCGATGAAAGGCGCGCGCCGCGAGCTACAAGAGGAGACCGGCTATCGCGTCAAGCTTCGAAGTCTGCGACTTCTTCGCGTACGCAATGGCTTTTCTTTGTACTTTGCTGGTGTGCCCAGAGAATTTTCACCAGTGCTCGATGGGGAACACGACAGCTGCGGCTGGTTTCATCCTTCGCGCCACCCTCAGCCCCTGCACCCAGGACTCGGGGGCGTGGTCGAGTACTCTTAGAGACCGAGCGCTCGGCGGGCGAACTTGGTCATCTTCTGGATCGCGATGTTCTGCAGCTCCCTCTTCGCGTTCGGGTCCTGCATCGCCTGATAGATCTCTTCGGTTCGCAGGCCGAACTCTTCGGCGATCTTTCGGCACTCTGCTCGGAAGGCCTCGGGGTCGGACTCGGCGAGGTCCAGTATTTTCCGAAGCCGCAAAAGTGCCTTGGCGTTCCCAAAAAGATCCCCCCTGGCTCGACTTGCGCGACGATGACGGGTGTGCCTCATGCCGGGCATGGTAGCATGGGGCATGGTGCTTCCGCTCTGCGACATCACTTGCGGCGCTGTTTCACCAGTTGGCACCCCCGGCGCCCCAGGAACTCCGGGCGCTCCAGGAGCTGCCGGCAGCTGCTGCCCGATTCTCTGTGCCACGACCTTCACGTCGGGCGATGCAATCTTCCCGGTCACCGAGTTCGACATCGCTGTCGAGGATCTGCAGCTCATCGAGGTAACGGTTAGGGGCTACCTAGTACGCTTAGATGCGAATGTTAACGGTCTTCAGGAGGGCTTCGTCTATTTTCGCGGGATGGCGCGACGCTACGATGCCGACGACTTTCTACCAGGACTTGCCGTGCTCGCACAGAACACGGCGCTCTCAGTGTTCCCCCTAGGCACTACCGTAGCCTTCGACATAAGCGGCAACACGCTCAGGATCATCCTCGACAGCGCCGCAGGAGATTGGCGCTGGGACCTGCAGATGGAATACTGCATCCGCGATCAGCTCGTCGATCTCGAAGAAAGCATAGGCTAAAAAATGACGGTACCTATTTGCTCGACAATCTGTGGCGATTCTCTTGTTGGAGGCGCAGCTGTCGTTTACTCCGCTACCAAGATCTCGAACGCGGTACCGTTCGCAGCACCCATCATCGAAACTACCGTTCCTTTCGACAGCGTAGTCTTCGACGTCGGGCCGGCCATTACCCCCGATTTGCCCAATCTCGTCATCAACGAGGATGGTTTCTACGAGATCACCGCAACTCAGTCATGGATCGGCGACTCTACCGATACCATGACCATCGTGGTCAACGATGCCACGGTGCAGAACGATTCCGCAGAAAATCCTGGATTCAGGGCGGGGAGTCTGTCGGTTCTGCTGGAGCTCAGCGCCGGAGACGTCGTGCGGCTAATAGCTGGGAGCAGTGACGGAGATCTGCTCACCGCAACACTTTCGGCTGAGAAACGCAATTGATTAACGAAGATGCCATCGACAGCTGGTCGACCGTGCACGCGCTCTCGGGGCTCGGTGTCGGCCTCTTCGGCATCTCGGCTCCTCTCGCGTTCGGAGGCGCCGTCGTCTACGAGATCATCGAGTACGCTCACGAGTGGCCCCGCGGTTCCCTTCTCTTCGGCAGTAAGCGGCCCGAATCGCCCCTCAACGTCGCGACCGATCTCGCTTTCTACACAGCGGCGTACTGGCTCGGGAGCAGGCACCAGAACAAGCTCGGCGCTGCAGCTGTCCTTGGAATCGCCGCGGCAATCGCGTACACTCTGATCCCGAAAGGAAGCTGAGAAGATGGTCCTTCCTCTTTGTGACACGACGTGCGGTGCAGCTCCTCCAGCTCCGCCGGCTCCTGTGGTTCTAGTCTTCGTCGCCGGCGAGGTCGCCTTCGACGGTTCTCTCGCTCCCGAGCCTTTTAGTTTCACACAAGTAGGCTCCGCCTCCTCCCCCGTTCCTGTAGGAGTACTCGATCCGGCGAGCAACCTCTTTGACAGTCCCAGTCCGGGAGTACTGCGCTACATCGGTGATTCGCCACTGCGCGTGCGTGCGAGCTATTCAATCACCTTTCTTTGGGATACTGGACCTTCAGTTCAGACTGCTTTTTTCTCTATCCTCATTGTTAATGGAGAAAACGTTGGGGAAACAATTCAGGGACTTGCTCTAAGTACTTCTGCTGGGTTCACAGTGTTTTCCGAATCGAGTGATGCGCTGCTCGTACTCCAACCAGGAGACGAACTACAAGTAGGCGTTGCTGGGATAGTTCCAGGAACCTACACGATTTCCATTTTCGGCCTAACTCTCGTCGCCAACAGGATATAAAAATGACTGTACCCATCTGCGATACCACCTGCGGCGCGCCGCCACCTCCCTCACCTCCCCCACCACCTGAATGTCCAACGCAGGGTGCCAAGATATCCATTCCTGATAGTCCACAGGTCATTGATCCGAGCTTCACTGGCGAAGAGATTTTGTTCGTCATCGACAATTTCGAATATCTCCCTACTGACGCCGATGCAGCAAACAATCGGATCATCATCGGCGCTGATGGCCTCTATCTCATCAGTGCCACCATCACCTATGGTGCCAACGGCGCGACGCAGAGCGTGACGACGTGCATCTTCGTCAACGGAGCAGCGATCCCGCTCGATCCTCAGGGATGCATGATGACGACTTCCGACGGTACGAATAATATGACCCAGAACTTCTCTACGCTCGTACCCCTCGATGCCGGAGACATTGTAACATTGAACGGTCAGACCGTCGGCGAGGGTGGCATGCCTGTCCTTTCTGCAGCGCTCAGTGTCATGCGTCAGTCCTGTGATCAAGGAATCCCTCTAGCTCCGGGCGGATGACAGAGCACACCGCGATCCTCTTCGCGACTCCCTGGACGCATCCCGCCGAGGGCTGGGCTATCGCATCGCGAGCGTACGCGAGGGCGATGAAGATGGGGGGTCTCGACGTAGCCCTGCATGACTGGCAACGAAGTAACTTCAACGTTGACCCCGAGGTGCAGGCGGAGGTCGCAGAATTTGTCGACAAGCAACCGGCGAAAATCTCTCTCCACATCTTCTCGAGTAACCTCGCGAGCGCAGCTCTCATGGGCGTGCTCGACGTCATGACGAAGAACCCCGAACCGCAGGCCTTCTACTGCGTCTTCGAGCGGCGCTACATCGAGCCCGAGCTCGTCAACAAGCTCAATCGGCTCGCGGGGGTCTGGGTACAGTGTCGCATGAATGAGCGCGTGCTCCGCGAGGCCGGCGTCGACAACGTGACGCTCATTCCCTACCCCTTCTTCGACGACGATCCCCACCTTGAGCTCGACAAGCCGACACGTGAGCCCCGACACTTCTACTACATCGGCCGCTTCGAGCCTCGCAAGGCACCGGACAATATCATCCGAGCATTCCTGCGCGCTTTCTCCCCGGGCGAGGCCGAGCTCACCCTCAAGGTGAGCCCCATCCCCCACATCACCCCCTATGTGACACCGTGGAGCACGGTCGACGAGGAGCTAGAAGGCAACAAAAAGGGCTGGACGAATGAGAACGTGTGGGAGAGCATCGAGGTCATCGAAGGAATGCTGTCCAAAGAGGAGATGCTCGAGCTACACGACCGGGGCGACGTTTACGTGAGCGCGAGCCGTGGCGAGGGGTTAGAACTCGGCGCCTGGGCAGCCAAGCTCGCAGGACGGCGATTAATAGTCACGGCAAGTGGTGGACCAGAAGATTTTTTACAAAGGCAGCTCGACGCCTACGGAAATCGAGACCTCTGCCCCGACGTCGACATCGTTGTACCGGCTAAGAGGCTCATCCCCGCAGATGCCTGCTACCCCTGGGGCGAGGGAGCCAACTACATCGACTACGACCTCGACGACCTCATCGCCGCGATGCAGAAGGCGCGGAGCGAGCCCGTGTGCGGGACGCGCATCTGGCCAGGCTGGGAGAAGCACAGGGCGCCGAGGGTGGCCGAGGCGCTCAGGGATTGGGTCGGAACTATCGTCGGATCTGCTTCCTAAGTGCTGCTGCGAGGTCGGCTCTACCGGGTCCTAAACTTGATTGGTCATGCTTCACCGAGAGTACATTGAACCCACCCCATTCAGCCATCGCATAGATCGAGTCTGGCAAGAACCTGTAACAGTCGATTGGGAAACGATGGATGGGCCACGCTGCAGGAACCACGAGTAGAAATACCCCATCGTCGACGACCACACGAGCGATGTTCCTCACCGTGAGCCAGAAGAACTTGTCATGCTCCAGTGTCTGCCCTGAGACAACGATGTCGAACGAGGCATCGTCAAGCGGCCAATCATAACCTTCGACGACGATATCTGCGGAAGGATGCAAATCAAGTGTCACGTATGAGCAGTCAGAAAAAAGTCGGCGATAAGAGCCGTTGACATCAGCCCCACCGACGTCAAGCACCCGCGCGCCAGACAGGACGTACCGGCTGCGCATCTCTTGCATCAAGGTTAGACTGTTTGAATGCATAGCGGCGAAATCACAGAGGACGATTCAAATGCCTCATCGACGTGCAAGGACACTTGGCGGTTGGCGCGCCTCTCAAAAAGCTTATGTCATTGTGCGCGCGCCGCCAGTGGTAGAGGTAAAGTCCGCGCAGTAAATACACCCTGAGGCCGGCCCGCTTCATGGCTAGGTGCATGCGATGGTCCACGCAGAGAAGGCCATCGACAAAACCTCCAGTGCGCCGCCACGATCTCTTTGAGAGCACCATGACAACGCCTCCTATTGGAAACCTATTCGTGATATCAACCGCTGCATCGCCAAACTTTTTCCTAATGAGTTCGCCGTGCAGCCGGTGTCTGGCATAATTGTGATCATTCTGGTTGATCGCCGGCACTGCCCGCTGCGCGAGATTTCCTGTTCTGTTTGCTACACCAGTGAGCATTCCCGCATCTGGTCGCGTCTGCACGGCACGTACTATTTGATCGTGCCAATTCTTCGTCGTGAACATCGCGTCGTGATCGAGAAAAACAACCCAGTCATCGTCTCGCAACCGCTCCATGACCTCATTGTAGGCGCGCCCGAGGTTTTTGGACGATGAAAACGGAATAGTCGTCAGTATCATAGCTTCACACGGCGGTCTATAGAGAATGCCTGCGCGATACGGTGCTCAGGAATGATGCTGGCTAACATCTTGGGGGCCTCCTTGGACAAACTCGCATCGTGAATAACCGATATAAAAAATGGGCCAGTCTTGATCTGCCGCAGGGACGCAGTCTTAGATATCATCGTGTGCCGATAAGCGAGCACAGACAATGCGCTGTCACGACGCTCGACCAAGCTCACGAACATGTTGCTCGGACTGCTGTAGGGGAAGACGGCACGTTCAAACCAATGGTAACCATGCGTCACGTTCAATGCCTCGCGCACAGGTCTCGCGTGACCTGCGACGACTTTGAGAAAATCCCGGTGAATAGCATCGTCACTATCGAGCCTAGTGGTAATAATCCATTCTTCTCTGCCTTTCTGTAGCACGGGCCACGCTGCCTCTTTGACGCCGAACGATCCAGTGTACACGGGTAGCAGCTGCGGGCACCGCTGGCGCCACCCCTCGATCCTATCCCGGATTTCTGTCGGCGTCCCTTCGTCGAAATAGACAAGCCACGTGAAGTCTCTCTTGGATTGAGCAGCGACGCTCGGTAGGCAGAAGCGCTCGAAGAGGCGCACCCTGGCCGTAAGCCACGCCGCCCTGTCCGATTCGAAGATACGCGCCCGCTTTCTGAACAACGGTTCAAGCAGCTCCGAGGACGAATCAAGTACAGCGGCAGATGGTTGCTGTGGAGCACAGACAACATTGAAGCGCGTTTGCAGAAACTGATCCATCAGGGACCACGATACCAATGGTAGACGTAGAGCCCAGGCATGATGCCGACGCGCAGACCAGCGTCACGTAACGAGATGTGTAGGCGATTGTCAACGCCAAGAAAGCCATCGGTAAATTTACCGCAGCTCGCCCAGGCAGCTTTCGAGACCACGATGACTACGCCGCTGATGAGCCTCTTCGAGCGCGTCACGTCATGGACGGTGCTGCCATGCTTCTTGTAGAGCCTATCACCGAGCGCGCGATGGTGCGCGATATCGTGATCGCGTGCGTTGGCACCAGGAGCTATCTGCTCCCGGTTACCTATCCGGTTAGTCACAGCTGTCAGCGCGGCAAAACTTCCCGTCCGCACCGCCGCCTCTACCTGAGTAAACCAGCTTCTTGTCGTGAACATCGCATCATGGTCGAGAAAGACAGCCCAGTCATCGTCTCGCAACCGCTCCATGACCTCGTTGTAGGCGCGACCCAGATTTTTCGAGGAATCGAACGCAATGGACGGCACGATCATCGAACATGCCCGCGAAATTTGAACAGTTCATGCCTGTAGACATGGCCGGGGATAGTGCGAATGCGCATGCCTGTCTTCCATGCCACGTAAGAGAGGCTCAGCTGATCACGCTCGCTTCCTTTTCGAATCTCCTTCCACCAAGCTTCGCCGAAGTCTCGAACCTGAGGCGTCATGCGGCGAATAAGAATACCACCTGCGTGGAGGCCTGCTCTCACGGGGAACCCCTCGGCACGGTACCGAGACATTTGACGTAAAATAGCATTCGGATCTCCTCTATCAGCCTTAATGCACGCTGCTGCTTCGTCGTATGCGCACCGACGCGAGGGATGTGCGAAAGCCGCAAAATCCGACGAACCAAGAACAGTCAACGCCCAGTCCGTGGGATCGCATACTATCTGAAATGAGCCGTCAACGTAGAGCACAATGTCGGAATCGGCGAACTTGTGAATCAGTACCTTCACGTAGCGGTTCTTGAGCCTCGGTGACAGCTCGCTCACTCCACTAAGTGCTCGGATTTGCCAGCCTTCTACTGCATACCCGTCCGTGACGCAGATCGCACGAACTCCGCACCGAAGGGGCTGCAAGCGATCCTTGCCACCGAAAATTGCCGTCACCGCAGAGAAAGACTGCTCAGCTCGGTGCAATGCACCTTGCCACACTGAAGGCTCAACGAGTCCAAGAATGCGTTCCCTCTCTTTATAGAGATTGTCCCAGACCAGCTTAAAAGGATCTCCATCGAGCACAAGTTGTTGAACTGGTCTACGAGCACGACAGACGATACCGAGGCCTTCATCTGCGCGGATAACAAAAGCATTAAGCTCGGGATGCCTCACGCGCAGCATGGCGATGGCTTTCCAGCAATCGCCATTCCAGTGATCCTGGCGCCGAGGGACATGCTGAGAAAGATGCGTCAAGGGATTACAGTCATGAAGAACAATGACGCCTCGTTCAGACAGATGGCGAAGTGCATTTAAAACATCACGGTAGACCTGTTCAGCATGATGCAACCCGTCAATAAAAACGACATCGAACTTCTGGTGAGCGGAAAGCTGACCGAAGAAAGCATCAGATGTGCCGGTAAAGAACTTATCAAAATAGTGAACTGCCCTACCGCGAGGTACAGGATCCACGCCCCACTTTTTAACTGCGCTGATCCTGGCACCGCACCTTCCTTCTGAAACGCCTATTTCGAGGTAGCTACCCCTGCCCTTCAAAAGTTCATTGATGACATCCCAGCGCATGAGCTCGCGCTTCTTGGTTCGTTTCTTTTTGTGCGAGACCTTAGGAGAAGGCGGACTCTCTGCTCGAGCCTTACTTCGCCTGCGCCGACGAATAGGTACAGGCTCTTCGCGATGCCGATAGACCTTTCTTTTTCGCCGTGGTGCTCGATACGTCCGCACGCTACTATGAGAGCACAATAAATGAAGCAAGTCGCGGTCTTCATTCAGACCTGCCCCGCCCGCTGGCTGAGCGCGAGCGGAACGCTTGAGAGCGTTCGCGCCTCCGACATCGGCGAGGACTTCAATCTGCTCAAGCACCCGCCTAACGTGCCGAAATGCGAGTTCTTTGCGCAGGTGCTCAGGACGATGGCCGCTGCGCCGGCGCGCTACGTCATGCGCCTCGAGGACGATGTGCTCGTGAACCGCCACATTCTGCATAACTTTCTGTCCTGGCCCGCACTCAGGGACCCGCTCTTTGGCGCCGGCTGGCTCTACGTCTCAGAGGCCTCCCACAGGGACCACTGGCGCACGGGAGAGAGCAGCCTCGGCCGCTACCGAAACTCGGACGTGATGTACGGCTCGCTCTGCGTCGTGATGCCGCGAGAGTACATCGCGGCGGCCGTCAAGCTCGTCGACGAGTGGGAGAAGGCCTTTGGCTGTGCGCTTGACACCTGCAACTGCTCAAAGAAAAACAAGAAACCGCGGGCGAGCAAGACCTTCGGCCAGGATGCAGCGCTCTCGCGCTCAGTGTGGGCACTCGGCAAGCGTGTGTTCTTTCCTAACCCCGTGCTCGCGGAAAATAGACTCTTGCCGAGCACGCACGGGCTCAAGACGACCGGGCACCCCGCGCATTGGCGAGCCGGCAAGCTCTTCAAACCAAATTGGAGGAGACCATGATCATCAACGTCGTCAACCGAAAGGCCGTCACAAACATTGAGCTCGCGCGCGTCATCGCCGGGGTGAACGCGCAGATCGCGCTCGATTTCGCGCCATACTGGGGCATGCCGTGCATCGTTCGCGCCGGGCTGCCTGTGCAGACGACCAAGCCCGCATTTCAGGACACATCTCCGGAGCTCTCGGCTATCACGACCGAACAGCGACCGGCGTTCCTTACGGCTTCATATTTACTGAGATCTCGGAAGAACTCGGCGAGCCCTGGAGCGTCACGTTCTCGCACGAAGTGCTCGAGATGATTGCTGACCCCCAGGTCAATGTGCTCGCGATGGGTCCGCATCCCGCAGCCAAGCGGCAGGTCTTTCACTGGTACGAGATGTGCGACGCCGTACAGGCGCAGACTTACAAGCGCAAGGGCGTCGTTGTGTCGAACTTCGTCCTGCCCTTCTACTTCACGACCGAGCCGTCGCCGGGACCGAGAGATTTTCTGAAGACTGGTCTGAAGTCTTTCGGCGTGGCCCCCGGTGGCTATGTCGGCTTCTACGATCCCGCAGTCAGCGAGCATGTTACCTACCCGCGTGACAGACTCGCCAAAAAGAGGCTCGCAGTGAAGGAAAAGCTCGGAGCGGCACGGCGCTCGAATCGCTACAAGCAGGCTACTTCCGCAGGAGGAGCGTCACGACGACCCCGCAGACCGTCACGATGACGGTCCAGATGACGCCAAACGTCCACATGACGGCCTGTACCTTGGCTATAGCGACCTGAAACTGTGTGCGAAACTCCTGGAGCTCCTTGTTCGGGTCCTTCTCCTCAAGATCGGTCACGCGCTGGTGTACTGCCGTAATCCAATCGGCGTGGTCGACGAACTCGCGCGCGTGCCTCGTCAGTACCTCGTGGTGGATCTCGACCTGCTCCGGTACTTCCTTCGCCCGCTTTGGCCAGAGAGCGCTCTTTTCACTCATGAGGTCCCAGCATGCACGCGCAGCCGCAGAAAATCGAGGAAAAATAGCCCTTGACTCTGAGCTGCAATCCGCCCCGCAGCCGTGATACGCTTGAGACCATGACGACTCCCGAAGAGGATGGCACCGTTGGGCAGACGACCGCAACGGTGACGACGAGCGTTTTTAGACCCATCCCGATATTCTCGCAGCCGGTCTTCGCAGTCACGCCGCGCTACTTCCCGCCGTTCGTGCCCTCGGCGGCGCCCTTTACGTTCGACGTGACGATTGCCCGGCCGGTGCACACCATCTCGCAGGCGTTCGCGAGCTGGGATGAGGCGCTTGCATACGCGGCACAACTCTTCAATCAAGCGCAGTCCGGACAGTTTGGCGTAGTCGAGCCAGGCTCGCAGGTGCAGATCACAATCCGCGACTCGCGCGGCGTCACCCGCATCTACCCTGAGACAACGGCGTCCTACGCTCCGCCCATCTACTCTCCCCCGGTCTATCCATTTCCCATCTCGCCGCGCGTGTTCACGGCACCGATCTTTCCTTTTCGCTCCCGCTTCGTTGCGCTCGCCGGACCTTACGCTCACCTCTCTGGTAGCGGACAGCTCGGTCAACGCCCGGTTGAGATCACGAACGGCGTGCAGCGCCTGACCAAAGAGATGCGCGACTACGCCGTCGGCGTGCTCGCGAGCATGTACGCGGCGCCGGGACTGCAGCCCGATGTGCCGGCCATCACCGCCGCTTCGGACGTGTTCACCTCCTACACGTTCTACCCCGCAGCAACCGGTGCGCCCGTAGCACCAGGTCTGCCACAGACTACGCCCGGTTCGATCATCGTCATCAACGTCGACGACCTCGTCGCCTCTGGTCAAGCACTCGACGCGCAGCAGGCAGCCTCTCCCATCCGCGTTGTCATCGCACCCGACGGTCAGCAGGCTGCGACCATTGCGACCGCGGGCTCGGAGTGGGCGCTGCTCGAGAACGCGCCCGCCGCGGCCATGCCAGTCGAGAAGAAAGGCGTGAGCCCCGCCGTCGTCGCCGGGATCGCCGCCGTGGCGGTCGCGGCACTGCTTCTACTCTCATGAAAAGTCCCATGCACCGCGTCGGCTGAGGGCCGCAAGTGGGCCCGGTCGGGCCACAAGAAGGAGAAGAAAAAGTCATGCACGTCTATTCGCATCTGTTCGGCACCCTGGGGCAGTATCCGATTCCGGCGCCATTTGTGCGAAATCCGCCGGTGCTCCGCACGCCGCCAACGAGAACGTTGCCTTGCAGCGGAACGCTGAGCCTGAGCGAAGGACACGTACACAGTATTTTTGCTTATCAGACGGTAAATCCCCTCACCAACCTACAGGTCCAGATCCCCAGTATCTATTACGAAGGCATCGTCCAAGTCTCATGGCAGGACGTCCGCGCCAACGTCGCCAAGAGCTACACGACCACGTCACAGAATAACCACATACACCAGCTGCAGCTCACCGCTGCGGATTTCTCCCTGCTCCGCTCTGGTGGCACCGTGACCAAAGTAACATCGGTCAACAGAGCTCCCAGCGGTCGGTTGCACACGCACACCGTGATCCTTTCATGCGTTCGTCAGAAGGCCTCTCTCGTCCCGAATTACTAGAGTGACCAACGCCGACATCGTCCTATCCTGGTCTTTCGCCCCCGTACCTCAAAGCGTTCGGGGCGCGTTCCAGAGGCCGACGTTCTTCGTAGAGTTGCCGACGCCACTAGGCAGGAAATATGGCGACCAACTACGAGCGTTCGGCTGGCCAACACCAGTACGAGACATCCTCAGACATTTCGCGCCCGGAGTGACGCCGCTTCGCATCTCGGCTCTCGGCTTCTCTGAGAGCTGCGGTGGCGTGCTCGGTCTGCTCAAGTCCGGTGACGGCGCGCGGCTCGACGCGGCCATCGCCATCGACGGCATCCACACCTCCCCCAGCAAGGAGCCGAACGCTGCTGCCCTCCAACCATGGGTGAGCTTCGCGCGTTTGGCCGCCGCGGCAGAGCGCCTGTGCATCATCACGCATTCGTCCATCGAGCCGCCGTACGCTTCTACGACCGCGACCGCCGCTCACATCTGGCGGGAGGTGAACGGGACCGATGCGGTCGTTGATTTTCCAGCGGTACGAGGCATCGAGGCGGCGCCGATGAGCATCAAGGTGGGGTCTCCGCCGGCAGCGAAGCCCTACACCGTGCAATACCCGCGCCCCGCGCAGCAGTCTCCCCGCCGACTGAACGGGCTCATCATCCTGGGGTACGATGACGTCGACCCCGCCGGCTACGCCGACCACATCTACCAGGCGCGCGTGGTATTGCCCATCGTGGTGGCAAGGTTTTTGGCGACGCGCTGGAACGCCATCGACCCCAAGGACCCGAACGCTACATGCTTCGTGGCATGACCGGCAAGCTCAACGTGCCCTTTCTCACCGGGGCGATTCTGTCTATTCTGACGTTGTACGCTGCACACGAGACTTTCCCTGACCGGGAGCATGTCGTCTTCATGTGTCTCGTCGCGGGAGCAATGCTCGGCTGGGGTGTAGCGAAGTGGAAGGCATGATCCGTTGGCTCGGCCAGGCAGCTCAATGCCAACGAGGCACAGTCCTGCCAACCGACTACCTTTTGGGCGAAGACGTCGCATACCTGCCCGGCATCACTGAGGAAATGCCCGTCCCCACGCCAAGTGGCCGCAGCTCCTGGCTCTTTCCTATCGCACTAGTGGGAGCGGTGGTAGCCTTGTACTGGGAGTTTCACCGATGACGATGCAGGAAAACCCCGGTCGGCCTCCGAAGGAGTGGTTTCACCGCTGCGAAACGGCCGTCAAGCGCCGCGGCGGCGCATACGATCCGAAGGCAGTCTGCGGCGCGCAGTGGCAGAAGAAGAGCAAGAGTGAGAAGCGGCGCCTGTCACGCGGCAGGCTCGAGCTCGAGGAGAACCCAATCAGCGGCGCGACGACAGCGCTCGTCGTCGTGGGCGCCGCGCTCGTCTTCTATCTGCTCTTCGCCCGAAAGAGCCCGATCGCACCCGCAGTCGCAGCACCCGCACCTCCTCCACCCTCCGTGCCTTCGAGGCTCTACGGTCTGGACCTCTACGGAATCTTTCGTTGAACATGTCCCCCGAGCTGTTCGAGAACCAGGTCTACGAATTACGTACGCCCCATGACGAACGTGACGCAAAAGACATGCTTCGGCGCGCTCGGAAGAATATCAAGCGTTTAGAAGCAGAACGCCGAGAGGCAGAAGAGAGCGGATACTCACTAGGTGTCCGAGCTGCAGACGAATCTTTGAGCTATTACCGAGCTGTCGAAAAGCACACTCTTAAATACATGATGCCAAAACTTCTCGAAAACCAGGCCACGCCGAATGCGGTCGGTTACCTCGTGCTCGCAGGCTTCGCCGCGGCGGCGCTCTATGCCCTCTTCCGTCCGAAGAAGGCGGCCGCAGCCACCGCAGCACTGCCCATGCCCGCGATGTGCACGCTCGAGACCACGCAGGACTTCGACCGCCTCGAACGGTGGGCCGTTGCCAACAAGATCGGCGTCATCTACCTGCCCGCAGACACGACGCCACCGTCATCACAGAGCGAACTAGGTAAAGGAATAGCTCGGTCCGCAGCAGACCTAGTCGTCGTGATGTCAGACGGCTCATTCTGGACTTACAAGACGGGAGAACCTGTGCTGGCCCCAGTAGAGCGTGAGGCCTACTGCAGTTTCAAGCCGGCTACGGGTGTGAGCGGCATCTCTTGGATTGGAGACTGAAAAATGCACGTATATGCACACTTGTTTGAGGGATTAGACGCGGGCCAACTCGGACAGTTTCAACAAGCTTGCCTGCCAGGCCAGGTGCGGGACGTTTTCGGGAACTGCCGAACGCTGCCCGAGCGGATACAAGTTCCGTGTCTGCCAGGCCAGGTGCGGGACGTTTTCGGGAACTGCCGAACATTGCCCGGCAAAATACAGGTACCGTGCCCGACGGGGCAGATGAGAAACGCCGCGGGGCAATGCGTGACGCTGCCAGGACGTTTACCAACCCCACAACAGTACTTTTTCACCGTCATTTGGACGGTACAGGCCGATTGCGGTGATGGAAGGAGAGTGTCTAGAATTGCAACATACTCAAGAGGAACATTCCGCTATTTTTCTCAAGAACAAGCAAGGGTTCGAGCACAACAAATTTTACTCGGGGAGACAAAAAGCGCGAATGGCTGTATTCCAACCGAAGCCGCCGACTCTGAAATCTTGAAAACACAGCCGAACTTCTATGATTTCGGTGAACATGGAACATATTTTGGATTTTATTCCCCACCTAGGTGCCTCACCGTCTACACCTTAGAGATGCTCGTTCGTGACAATTCTGGCGGAAGTTTTCGGGTTCCTGCAACATGCTCCGCTTGATAATCTTCCACCTGCTCATGTCTCTGCCACCGTCGAAGTACACGGAAGAAGCTCCAACGGATCGAGAAGTGCGCATGCATTCTGTGACGAACGCCGTCACTGATGCGAGCGAAGAGCTCACGCACTCTGAACAAAGGCAGCTTGGCGCCTACGGAAGCCAAGACAAGCCAAGTGCAAAGCTCCGAGTGGCAACATACAGACGGTTCGAGCAAAAGCTCGCGGAGATCAAGGCACAGCTATCGGAAGGGGCTGCGTAATGGCCAGACAGCGCAGACGAGCTGGACGACCGCTGCTTCCTGTACCGGGGCACGCAGAATCGGCACCCGCTTACGCGCGGCGCCTTCGCAAGACGCTTCCCGATTTCAGCGTCGCAGTGAAGGGACCGTTCGAAACAATTCGGTCAGCGATTCGAGCTGCAGAGCGCGCCGAGCGAGAGAGCGAAGAAGTCTTTGCTATTGTGGAGAAGTTCGGACAGGACCAAGTACCCTACGTCTTGACACTCTCACCGCGCGGAACGCATCGTAACCCCTTCGCCAACTTTCCGAACCTGCTCGGCTGACAATGGCGCGCCACTACCGTCCCGGTGACATCAAGTACGTCGCGTACCCCGACGGCGTAGCGCGCGTCGTGATAGTCGAACGAGGTTGCCCCGGATACGTGTTCCGTAATGGCAAGAAGCCGGAGAACCCCTACGTAGTGAGCGAGGACGGCGCCGACAACTACGTGCTTGGCGAGGCCGAGCTCTGTGACAATCCCATCGAAGCGTCAAAGAACGTGGCGCAGATGCGGTCGCAGCTCGGGCTCGACGAGCTCGAGGACGAGGAAGAAGACGAAGAGGACGAACTCGAGGACGACGAAGAAGAACTCGAAGACGAAGAAGATCTAGACGAGGATTGATGGCAACGAGAAGGAGAACAGTAGAGCGAGTTCCATCAATAGCCTCGGCGCAGCAATCTATCTACACAGCGGCAGCAAGAATCGTTAAATTGCACGACGACGGCCGTATTTCTGAAAGGGACACCGTCCACGCGCTTCGCGAGCTTGACCGCGCTCAAGACCTACTGATTTCAATACGGAGCTTCGTCAACACCGTCGTCGATCGCGACTATTAAGGTAACGTGGACCACAAGCTCAGATAATGTGGTCCCTACACATCAAGATCTACGAGAGCGAGACGTATCCGATCATGGAGCACGTGTTCCGCGGGCGCACCAAGAAGGAAGCTAACGGCTACTACGAATCGCACCTCAAGACGGATGCATTCTTGCGCGGATGCGTGAAAAGTGGACGTTGGGAGAACGTCGACTGCCACGCCGAGGCGAGGTGGGAGCGAATCCAGTGAACCCTCTCGTGCTTCTCATCCCCGCTACGCTATTCTTCGTTCTGTTGGCCAGAAAATCGAGCGCGCAATCGGGAATCTGCGGCACTCCCCCGCCAAGTCCTCAGCCTCAACCGCCCCCTGGTTGGGTGCGCTACCGCGGCGCCGTCTCGCAAACGGCCACGGCGCAGGCCATAAGTGGACTCAAAAATCCCCTCGGTACATGGAGTACGTTCCTCGATGAGAACGGAGAGGAGATCGGCGTGCTGCAGCAGTGGCACTGCCACGAGCCGGAGGAGGGGATGCGACCTATCGGATGGCACAAAGGCTCAACACTCTTTCGTCGGGCATTGCCATGACTCCGGTTCAAAAATCACATGAAACACATTGCGCAATTTTCACCACAAAGACAGCTCGATGCCTACAGAAATCGAGACGGCGCGCGCCGTGAGTTACTCCCCCGAGCAACGAGTCTTCGACGCGTTCGTGTCGCTAGAGGAGCGGCGCGGCTCGCTCGTATTCGTGCCTGACGTCGTGGCGGGTGTCGTGCCACCGCTGACCGTGCGTCAGGCGCACGACGTGCTCTTTCGCTTAGACGAATCGGGGATCATCGAGCTCCGGCCAGAGAGCGGACTGTCGTCGCTGTCAGAGCGAGAGCTCAAGCTTGCGCCGAGGTCACGCGGAATGCTCCTCACTTACGCGCGACGTCGGTGAACTTCACCTCACGAATCCCCGGTCACCGATGCCGGGCTGCGGCGGACCGAGTCCATGTCGGCGCGCCCATGACATGTTCAATTTCTGCCCGAACGTACACTCAAACACGCGCGGTACGAGCACGTTGTTAAGCTCCGACTCGGTAGCATCAGGGAAGGCATGGTGCAGGTTCTCGTGAACGAGCACGAGCCAATGGCCCGAGAGCGTCATGTGGTGATTCATCCAGATCCCGTTCTCTCGTGGGTACGTGTAACCGTGTCCCGCGCCGCGTGAACGTCCCTCGACGATGCGCTCTTCGTCCATGCAGTGGATGCGCGTTGGCCATCGGCCGCGGCGCCAGGGCGCGAGCTCGTCCATGCAAGCGTAGGTTGCCGGGAGCATCGGCTCGAGCTGGTCGAGCACTCTCGGATTGAAACAATTATTGAACCTGAGCGTTCGCCGCACGGCTTTTCGGTCTCGACTTTCGTAGGCGTCGAGCCGCCTTTGCTTCAACTTTTACGGAATGGTACTGTCCAACCAACGAGCCCACCGCCAGCCGCGATGAGCGGCAGGCCTGCGGGCGTTGCCGAGAGCAGTCCACCGATGGCCATCGAGATGATGCCCAAAGTGATGATGCCGAGGCGCGTCCAGTCAGGTCCTGGAAGCGGGGCGCGAGAAGGCGGAGGTATCGTGCTGATTTGTTCCTGATCCATTTTTTCTACTCTCGAATGCAGGCCGCGACCCACGTGCTGAGCTCCGGAGCGCGCAGGTCAGAGTATACTCCCGGTATGCCCGGACGGGCGCACCCGATGCCATAGGACACGATTCCCAGCTGCTGCCACGATGTGCTCGGTGTAAGTAAGCTGGAACCCGAATCGCCTTGGCAGGAATCAACCCCACTCTCGCCAGCACATAGCTGTCGCGACGTGAGCGATGGGTAAATGCCGCGACATTTCTCCCAGTCCCACAACGGCACGCTCACCTGTCGCAGGAGCGTCGTCGTGCTGCCACCTTCTGACGTCGCGCCCCAGCCGATGACTGTCGCGTCCTTCGAGGTTGCCGTTGCCGCCAGTGAAACTGTGGGCACGCCAGCAGATGCCTCGAGCTTTGCCACCGCGACGTCGAAGTCGAGCGTTGCCGGGACAAATTTCGGGTTAATGCGCGACTCGGAGATGCGAACGGCGCGCGCCTTGGTCAAATCTGTCGAGCCCACGAGCGCGAGATCGCCGGCTCCGACCTGACAGTGTGCTGCGGTCAGAATGAAGCGGTCGGCCACTACACTACCGCCGCAGTACTGAAACCGGCTATCCGTCGCCAGGGCCGCCGCGAAGGGAAACGAACCGGAAAGCGCGGGCTCTCCTCCGACGATGCGCGTCTGCCGGCGCTTCATGCCGCGGATCTTGGGACCGACAAACTCGCACTTCAGCTCCGGTGGTGGCGCATCGACTGTCACGGTTGGTGGTGGTGGCGGGGGCTGCGGCTCGGGCTGCGGCGTGCACGCGCTTCGCCCGAGAGCCAAGCCGCCGCCGAGAATTGAGCCGCTAACAACGACGGAGAGCAGTACATTTCTGTTCTTCATTGCTATCTCTTGGAAAAGAGCGCCGCCGCGACGCGCTTGGAGGGGGGATCCGGCTCGGGCCACGGCGGGGCTCACCGAAATTCTACTCAAATTTTCGGCAAATACAACGCCGCGCCATCTGTAGGTCTGGCGTGCACATACTCACCGGTCGTCGCGAGACTCTCGTGCCCAAGACTGGCCTGCACAAGAGAGACAGGGGCGCCGTGATCCAACGCGTGCGAAGCGTGCGCGTGCCGAAACCAGTGCGGTGTAGCGCGGCGCGTGACACCGGAGCGCTTGACTGCCTGACGCACCATTTTTGCAAGGTTGTCCGGGTGCACTGGAAGGCCTGAACGCGTACTAAATACAGGTGAACCGTCGCCGGCTCCCCGTCGATGCGCTGCTAGATCCATTGCAATCGCCTCAGGGACGAGCACGTGACGCGTTTTTCGTCCTTTACCGTGCAGGGTGATGGTCGCACCCCCGGCTGGGGTTGGATGTACGTGTTCCCAACACAGAGCGCAGAGCTCCGAGCGCCGCGCGCCGGTAGCATAGAGCGTCCTCAGCATGAGCGCGTCACGGCCCTCTGCAGCCGCCGCTACGATCGCACGTACCTCCGGCTCGCTCAAGATGCGCTCGGCCAGCGTATTCGGGACACTTGGCGCATCCACGGCTGTGCCAACGTTAAATGCGAGATAACCAGTCTTCTGGCCGAACGACAGGAGCGATTTTATGGCTTTCACCCTCCGTGAAACGGTCGCTGGCGCTCCCCGAAGCGTTCCCTTCCAGCCCTGTAGGTCAGTGACCGTCACAGACTGCAGTCCGCGGGGCGAAATGTAGAGCAAAAAAGCCTCTGCGTCCGAGCTGTAGGCCCTACGCGTGTGCTCACTCTGTTTTCCGCCGAGCCACAGCGCGATGAATTGAGCATCTCCGCGAGCTCCCGAATGATCGGTCCTCTCTGGAATAGTTACAATGGCACTGTATTGTGAATCGGTCACCTGATAACCGGAGTTATCAAGTCCGGTTTTCCGGGGTACACGGCCGGCGAGCCGATTGATCTTCCACGGACTCGTCATAATGGTGGTTTCTTCCTTCGGAGCCGCGAGATATCCGCCCAACTCGGTCGAATCTCCTCTTGAGGCGCGCTCGCCAGCCCCACGGCGCAGCCCAGAATCGCGGGAAGCAACGGCCAGAAGCCATCGAGCTCAAGAGCTACACCTATAATGATGCCGATAGCGGCGCCGACGAGCATCGAAATCAGCTTAGGATTTCGCATCTTTCCGGTATTTCTCCGGCATGGGCTCCAAGCGCGCTGCTCGCCAGGCAAATGCCTCGCGTAGCTCCTGGGCCTCTTGAGCTGACGCGCGATTGTACTGATCCATGAGCGCTCGGTCGCGCGCAGAGCGTTCACGCCTGAGGAGCCTCTCGCACAGCAAAAAAGGCAATAAAATCACTGCCAACCACATTGCGATCCACAAGATTGCACGCATCATTCCGCCATTTTTTCTAGTGCATCGAGCACGCGCACTAGCAGGATTGCGGCTGCTGATGTGAGCGCGCCAGCGCCTAAGCTCTGCATGGCATTGTCTAGTGATAGCGCGGTATTGAGCGCATACCACATGGCGCCAACCCAAAAGCCCGCGCACAGGCCACACGAGGCTAGCTCACGCCAGAGCGCGGGTCCGGAGGCGCGCAGGCGCTGAAAGATCGAGCCCCGGACAAATATCAGAGTAATCGCGGCCGCTTGTAGGACTAGCAGCGCCATTACTCATGCAAGCGCATGACAAGCCACGCGGCAATGCGCTCGGCCTGTTCGCGCGTGAAATTCACTGTTTGGCCTGCATCTTCTATGCTGAAACCATTGGAATTCTCACGCAAAACTGGGCATTTTCTGCTGCCGCAGCATAGATCCAATACGCGATCATCGGGGATTTGCTCGTCGCCCATGCGCCGCAGTCTAGCACGACCCCAGAATACACCGCAACGGTGCCAGGGCCACGGCCCCCGGGTAGTGCCCTAGGAGCCGTCCAGGAGCCCCTAGGGGGATCAGGGGTCTGCCGAGGAGCCGGATTAGGTCCCGGGAGGCTCACCTCCTAGCCAGTCGGTCCTGGCGCCTCTAGCGCGGCGAGGAGCGAAATCGTGCCGAAAATGGCGGGGTCTAAGGCCCCCAGTAAAGAATGCGTTTTTAAGTGCCGGTATGACACCAAAGTCGCACCTAAAAAACACTGAAAAAGCACGGACTTAGCCTTAAAAAGGCCGACTGGGGGCTATAGCCCCACGACTCCAATGCCATACTCTCCTAGTTCCAGCGGAGCTATAATCAATGATTCCGCGGAGTTGGAAGATTGACCTGTGGCTGGACACTGTGGCACGCCCCATGCACTATCTACTTTCGAACCGGGCGGAACCCGGGAAAAGAAAAAGTCGAGGAAAAACATGGCCTGGGTAGAGATCAAGCCAAGAGAAAGTCCCGGAAGGAATATATTTTTTGCAGCTCGGCCAAGACGGCGGCCAAATCGTTGACGTTTCATACGGTAGCTTTTGTTTGGACGGTCCCTCGCCGCGAACCGACCCGTACAAGCGTGTCCACGATCGGAGCGAGGGCCCCGGCGCGGTCCACTACTACAAGCGCGTCTGAAACCTTCACCCTGCCGCGCAGTAGAGGCTACGCGGCAGGCCTGGATTCCAGCCACATGCACTATCTACTTTCGAACCGGGCGGAACCCGGGGAAAGAAAAAGTCGAGGAAAAACATGTCCTTGTCCAACCCCAGTCAGCAAGCATGCTGGGAAAAGCTCTCGCTCTTTGGTCTGCACTCAAAATCGCAAAAGCTCGGATTCAATTCCTATGCCGGCCGCACCCGGCGAGCGCGCGGCGTATCGGTCGAGACGCGCGAGCGGGCGCCCAAGGCGCTCGTGAGAGTACCGCGGCGCGGCTTTGACCGGCGCGGGCAGCTTCTGCCCGGCTATGTCCTGCTCTCGTGTGGCGTGGCGACCTACGCGGCGTGACGAACGGGTGACCCCGTTCGGGAGAAGTAGCGCGATACCGCGCGCTCGCGGTGCCCAAACCCGGCCCGCTGCAGCGACTGCCCTACTTCGCCCGAAAGGGGTCAATAAATGAGCAAGCCGATCGAAGCGTGGCCTTCGATCCAATACCGGGGCAAACCCGGCTACAACGCGCGTCACTTCCGCACGTTGCATGATTCGGGAAACGATCCGCTTCGCGTTGCTGAGCGGATCGTGTCTCGGCGCCTCGGCGACGAAATCAACGAGGAAACGCATGCAAGACTTGCTGGGGGACCGATGACGGAGCACAGACATCGAAGGCTTGGACGAAGACTAGTTAGTCAGGCCCCGCTCGTGACGCAAGTCGCGGGCGGACCCGGGTGAACTAGCTATGAAAATACACACCGTTTACATCGATCAGGATTATGCCTCTCTAGGTCCCGCGGCCACGCAGAGTGACCTTGACAGGTACGCCGAGAAGCTCGCAGGACACCTCGCCTCGAAGTTCGGCTGCATCGTGCAGGTAAAGCAGGTGCTCGGCGGCAAACGAGCGGGGCGCAGCTGCATCACCAGTGACGAAATCGACGAGTACGTCCGTGAGCTCAAGACCGGTGAGGGGTGGATCGAATTGCTCGAGAAGGACACGGATGCTTCTTCGCGAGCCAGTCGCGCCAGTCGAGCGGGAGAATGAAAATGAAAATCATACATCGCGCTACTATCCAAACGCCGCACGCGCGGCACAATGCCCAAACGATGGCAAACACCGTGCTCCTAGAGCGCACCACGCCGATAGGCCCCTGGCTATCGCAGTCTGTGACCGCGATTGTCGAGTGCGATTCAGACGAGGCGAGCAGTATACCCGGTGTGTACTGGATTGGCTGGTGTCGATGGTACCCGCGCCCGTCCTCTGGTCGCACGCACGCCATGTTGCGTAGCGACTCAATAGAGATCGCTAATGCGATCCTTTCCCTTTCCCTACGAAAAGGATAGAACGATGGCAAAAAAATACGAAGCGGGAGTGTGGGAGCAAAACACGGGATTTGTTCCGTGGTCGCGGCACTCGACCGAGGCAGCGGCGAAATCACGTGCGAGAAAGTACGCCGCGCAGCGGATCGCACCAACAGGCGGAGCACTAAGTTGGTCCGGTGGCGTGCGTAGGCCGGACGGAACAGTGTATTGGTTGACGGCACACGACTCGGAGTCGCCGTGACAGAGCTCGACACCCCTACGCAGCCGCCTCGAGCAGCTCAACGAGGACATCTACGAGCCCGAGGAACGCATACAGCCGAGCGAGCGAGCCCGCCGCATCCGCGAGCGGGATCGCGTGTGCGAAAGAATCATGGAGATCGAGGACTGATGAGCCAAACCGAGCTCAAAGCCGAGTGCGACCGCCTCGCCAAGAAATTCGACTGCATCGTGCAGGTACTCCAAAACGCACAAGAGGACTAAGCTCCAAGTCTTGTTTGACAAACTCGCCGTAAAGCCCAGCAATAAATCTCGCGAAGGCGAGCGCGGCTGCGAAATAAACTTCGATCAATCTCACGGAGAACAGAGCAAATGTACGCAAAGGTCAGAGACCTACCCGACAGTGTTCAAACCGCGCTGAGCTCCGTGAGCTACGGCGCGGCGGATATCGAGGTACGCGCTGCAGAAAAAGTATCGCCGCAAGTCGCCGGAGGCGATGGCAAGCGAGGCTTCGTGGTGCTCATCATGCTCGCGACCGGCGAAATAAAAGCACTCGTCGGCTCGTGGGGTGGCTCGAACATGTTCAACCTGCAAAACCAAGTCGACCTTGATTCGGCCGACTACCCCGTTCCCGACGGCGTGGCCATCATCAAGGGGACCATAGGCTACCCGCGCACGTTCGCGACGCTCTACCTCGCGCCTTCGAACGTCGCGAAGCTTCTACCGGCACCGGCCACGCTCGACCCTCGCGACCGATGGATTCTTTACACGTTCAGCGGGCTTAATTCGATGGGCCGACGCAACGAATGGGAGCGCAAGAGCGACCACCCGAGCGAAACCGATTTGAACCGGCTCGCCGCAGCTGGCTACCTCAAGCGCAGCAAGAACGGCGCGACGCAGATCACGACCGAGGGCAAGAACGCGCTCAACCGCCAACATGGCGGATTAGTGGAGCACCCGCGCCATGCCCGATGAAGAGCTACTCCGAATCGCACTCAGCGCCGCGGTACCGCTGTGGATAGAGCAGTGGCGCGATCGCGATCCTGATGACCGCATCGAGCGCGGTCGGGAACTTGCGCAAGTCATCGCCGAGAAAGGTGACGTCATTCAGTTTCGGGGCAAGAAGAAGGGCAAGTCGGCGCGGGCGTTCAATGCCCTGGCTGAATCAATCGCGATCGCGAGCTTCCAGCTCGGGGGCGTAAGCTTCTCAGGGCTTCGATTTGAGACGAAGGAGTAGCAAGTGAAAAAGATCCAAATCTACCGCGCCTCCCTGCGGCGCTCGGGAGTGTTGCGCGTCGCGGACACGCAAGCTTCCTGCCTCAGACAAGCCGCGCACATTCTGCAAACATTTTTGGCCGATGCGCCGACTGAGCGCATAGCCGTGCTGTATCTCGACGGGCAGAACAACGTGCTCGGTGTGGAATGCGTCGCCATGGGTGGGCTCGGCACGTGCGCTGTGGCGTGGTGCCATCATTGCGACGGCGCGAGCCATCATCGTCGGGCACAATCACCCGAGCGGCGACCCGACACCGAGCTCCGAAGATCTGGCAATGACACTGGACCTAGTGCGCGCTGGGAATGTCATCGGCATTATGGTCCTAGACCACATCGTGGTCACGCGGAACGAACGCTTCGCGTCAATTCTTGAATGCAAACCGGAGATATTCGAGTGAAAAAGCCAACCAAGACTGAACTCGAAGCCGAGTGCGACCGACTCCGAGAAGAAAACACAATCCTCTCGCACGCCATGGACTTCCTGCTCCGGTGTGTGAGACCGAATGCGATCGAGACCGTGCGTGAGAAAGACGGCGGCAAGTACGTCTATCAAGCGTTCGAGGTCACCGCGCTGCATGGCGGCATCCTACTCGTCACGTTCTACTACCCGGGCCAGCGCCCGAGCACGACGGCGTACTACCTCGAGCGCCACATGCGCGAGAGCGGCATCCTTCATCGAGACCACCTAGAGCACCGCTGCGCGATCGAGCGCCTGCAGGTCAAGGCGCGGTCGCTGCAGCGCACCATGGTCGATAATAAAAAACTTGCAGGGGCATAAGCCCTGTATTATACCACTGGAGTGCAGCACATGGAAAACGGATGGTACGCGGACAACAGCTTCGGCTTTGGCGGTCGGGGCAATAGAGTGATCAAATTCTGGTTTTGCGGGCTCGTGCGAGATAAGAGCAAGCCCTGCGCGCATCGCAGCAAGAAAGAGGCTCACGCATGCCTCGAGGCTTACCAAACACTAGAGCGCGAAGAAGAGCTCAAGTACGGACCGAGATAGTAATTCAACCAATCAAAGGAGCACACCACATGAACATTGGAATGAAACCGGTCGTCGACACCGATGGCCACGCAGTGCACGAGATACTCGGGCACACGAGCGATAGCGCGCCGTCGGCGAGCAAGCTCGCCCTGGCGCGAGCAAACCTCGACGACGCGATCGGACGGGGAGCGGCGCGGTCGAGCGCTGTCGTGCAACGCATCCTGAACGAGGTACCGCGAGATGACATCGTACTCGGCGAGCGCCTCGCTTTCGGGTACGCCTCGGGACGGCTGTCCTTCGAGGCTGGCGACAAGCAGTGGAACCTCCATAACCATGCCTTCGATCAGCTCGTCGAACGAGCGGGCATTCCGACCGCATACGCGCGGCGGCTCGACGCGGCCGAGGCCGAGCTCGATGGCACGTCATGGGAGCACCGGCTGCTCGAGTACACCCTGACCGAACACTACCGCCACCAGGGCGGTCGCTACCTCGTTCGGAGTGTCAACGGTCAGGCCCGCGGCATCCTGAGCGACAAGTTCCGCCGGCTCGACAGTCGCCCCCTGCTCGACGCTTTCTTGGGCGGCGCGCAAGCAGTCGGTGCCGTACCTTTCGAGGGCGTGGCAAGCGACGTGCGCGTGTCGGTGCGGGCCATCGTGCCGGTCGTGCACGAACCCGTGCCCGGCGAGTTCATGGTGTTCGGTCTCAATTGGCAAAATTCTGACTACGGCGCGGGCGTCTACGGCGTCTCGGCGTTCTGCCTTCGGCTGCTCTGCCTCAACGCTGCCATCGGCGAGTCCATCTTGAAGCAGGTTCACCTCGGCAAGCGCCTGCCCGACGAGCTCGCGTTCTCTCGGCAGACCTACGAGCTCGACACGCAGACGATGATCTCCGCGACCAAGGACGTCATCGGCAACCTGCTCGCGCCGCGAGCGGTCGAAGCGAGGCTCGACGCCGTGCGGGCGGCGCACGCGACTGAGACCACGTGGGGCGCGGCGTTCAAGAAGGTCGGCCAGCTCTTGAGCAAGGGCGAAGCCCAACGCGCCAAGGACGCATTCGAAGGTCCCGACAATGTTCTCCTGCCCGAGGGCAAGACGGCGCTCCGGTTCTCCAATGCTCTTAGTTGGATCGCCAACCAGACTGAAGACGCCGACCGCAAGATCGAGCTCCAGCGAATTGCCGGAGCCGTGATCGAAAGGAAGGCTGCGTAACACTAGCTAGCCAGACCCAGCTCACGACACCGTGTCGAGAGGAGAGTCCTTCTCGTGTGTCAATGGCCAACGCTGGACCTACATTCGACGCGATGGCGCGCTCTCCGGCGCGCACCACGCCCATCGCGAAGATGGCTTCGAGAGCAACTTTGCAGGCTGCGCAGAAGTCATCAGAGAGACGCCATGAAACCAAGACTTCGCGAAAAGGAAAGCAGGCGTTCGATGATCATCGAGGGCGTCACCTACCACCGCTTCGCCGTGCGCTTCACACTCGCCGACGGTCGACGCCACCAATGGGTCCGGTGGTCTCCTGATTACTCACTGGCACGTCTGGAGGCCGTGAGAGAACTCATAGACCGATTCGGGGTCAAGGGTATCAAGCCGCATTCGTGCACAATAAAAGAGATGCTCAAATGATCGAAGCCAAACACATGCGCCCCGGCGCGCTCTACCGGCGGACAATCGACCCCGGTCGCTACTGGTACACACGAGCACCGAAAGACGCTGCCAAGAGCATCGTCTATAGACTTTCCTCGCGTAGGAACATCAAGACCAAGAGCTTTCAGGCACTGAACGCAGCGCGCCTCGAGCTCTCGGGCGAGGGCGTGCTCGCGGTCCGGCACCTGCGCGGCGTCGACCCGGTAACCGGGCGGCGCTTCGAGTGCGAGGACTACGTCGCAC
>WNGF01000380.1_pt1 | contig 85000 bp, 64 predicted proteins | sample 5400641 | NCBI WGS metagenome assembly WNGF01 (sample SAMN13153371, study PRJNA577476) | soil metagenome | isolation source: 80 cm soil or saprolite under grassland replicate 2 | place: USA:California | collected 2016-06-15 | reverse complement strand
GTCAACTTTTCGTGATTGATCCCCAGGCAATGGAGCACGGTGGCATTCATGTCGTGAATGTGGACGGGGTCTTGCACGACGTTATAGCAAAAGTCGTCCGTCTCACCGTAGGAGATGCCGGGCTTGACCCCGCCGCCGGCCAGCCAAATTGAATAATTCCGGCCGTGATGGTCCCGGCCGTAGTTGTCTTTCTCGATCTTGCCCTGGCTATAGACGGTGCGGCCAAATTCCCCGCCCCAAACGACCAGGGTATCGTCGAGCATCCCCCGCGCCTTGAGATCCAGGACGAGCGCTGCGCTGGGCTGGTCGGTGTCCTTGCACTGTTCGCGAATGCGTTTGGGCAGATTGTTGTGCTGGTCCCAACCGCGGTGATAAAGCTGGATGAAGCGGACGCCGCGTTCGGCCATGCGCCGGGCCAGCAGACAATTGTAGGCGAAGCTGCCGGGCTTGTTGACGTCCGGCCCGTAGAGCTCGCGAGTGGCGGCAGGTTCCTGCGAGATGTCCACCAGTTCCGGCACGGAAGTCTGCATCCGGAAAGCCATCTCGTATTGTTGAATCCGCGTGGTGATCTCGGGATCCTGATAGCTCTCGTGCTGCTTCTCGTTGAGCTTGGCCAGGCCGTCGAGCATCCGCCGGCGCCGGGCCGGGTCGATGCCCGGCGGGTTCGAGAGGAACAGCACCGGGTCGTTGCCGCCACGGAACTGCACGCCCTGGTATTCGCTGGGCAGAAATCCCGAACCCCAAAGGCGCGTGTAGAGCGGTTGATCGCTCTCCTTGCCGTTGGAAATCATCACGATGAACGCGGGCAGGTTCTGGTTGGCGCTGCCCAGGCCGTAACTGAGCCACGAACCCATGCACGGCCGGCCGGGCTGTTGAAAACCAGTTTGGATGAAAGTAATGGCCGGGTCGTGGTTGATCGCCTCGGTATTGACCGTCTTGACGATGGCGATGTCGTCCACGATCTCGGAGATGTGCGGCAACAGTTCGCTCACCCAAGCCCCGCAATGGCCGTGCTGCGCAAACTTGAAAAGCGACTTGACGACCGGGAAGGAACTTTGGCCCGAAGTCATCCCGGTCAGCCGCTGCCCCATGCGAACCGAGGACGGCAGCTCGGTTTGATGAAGTTTCTCCAAGGTTGGTTTGTAGTCGAGCAAATCGATCTGGGATGGACCGCCGGCCATGAAGAGATAGATGATGCGCTTGGCCTTCGGCGCGAGATGCGGTTGGCCCAGCGGATACCGTGCCGGGTCAGACCCGGCCGCCAGGGCCGAGAAGAGGTTCGGGTTCAGCAGTGATCCCAATCCGGCGGCGCCAACGCCGACGGCCGCGCGGCCAAAGAAATGCCGCCGCGTAATCAAAAGACTCTGTTCACGTCGTGGGTCCATAATCTCGTGTTCAACTCTTGGTGACGGTTTCGTCCAGATTCAAAATCATGCTCGCGATGGTGGTCCAGGCGGCCAGTTCGCTGCGGTCGAGCGTCGCGTTCGGCTTGAGGCTGCCCACATTGAGCAGTTTCTCGGCGCCAGACGGGTCTTTGCGAAAGTCAGCCAGCTGCCGTTTGTAGACGTCCTGCAGCACTTTGATTTCGTCCGGGCCGGGCTTTCGGGCCGTGGCCAGGCGGAAGGCGTAGGCGATGCGGTCGCCGGTGTTTTTGCCGCCTTCCCGCATCATGCGTTCGGCCAGGGCGAGGGAGGCTTCGACGAACTGCAAATCGTTCATCAAGGCCAGGGCCTGGAGCGGAGTGTTGGTGCGCGGACGGCGCACCACGCAGTATTCGCGCGTCGGCGCATCGAACAGCAGCATGTCCGGCGGCGGGCTTTGGCGTTTCCAATAAGTGTAGAGGCTGCGACGGAATTGGCTTTCGCCCTGGTCCGGGACGTACTTCTGCGAGTTATTGAAGGAGACGGCCTCCCACAGCCCCGGTGGCTGGTAGGGCTTGACCGCGTGTCCGCCGGGCTTGTCGACCAGCAGGCCGCTGACCGCCAGGGCCGTGTCGCGCACCACTTCGGCATCGACGCGGAAGCGCGGGCCGCGCGCCAGCAGGCGATTTTCCGGATCACGCGCGCGAAGCTCCGGCGGCGCCTTGGAGCTCTGCCGATAAGTCGCGGAGGTCACGATCAGCCGTTGCATTTGTTTGACATCCCAGCCGGTGCGGATGAACGCAGTGGCCAGCCAGTCGAGCAGCTCGGGATGCGATGGCGGTTCGCCTTGCGCGCCGAAGTCTTCGGTCGTCTTGACCAGGCCAACCCCGAAGTATTGCTGCCAGAACCGGTTCACCGTCACCCGCGCGGTCAGCGGGTGGGACGGATCCACCAACCATTTGGCCAGTCCCAAACGATTGGTCGGGACGCCCGGCGGCAAGGGCGGGAGGATGGACGGCAGCCCCGGTTCCACCGCGTCGCCTTTCTTGTCGTACTCCCCGCGCGCCAGCATGAAAGTCTCGCGCGGTTTGTCCATCTCTTTGGCCACCATCGTCACCGGTATGGCCTTCTCGATGGCCGCATCCTGCTCGCGCCACTGTTCGACCTGTTCGAAGCGCTGTTTGAACTCCGCGGAATGTTCGCGGCGGTAATAGTTCCGCACCTTGGCCAACGACGCGCCACTCGGGCGCTTGGCCGTGGCGAGCACGGCGGCGACGTCCGCCGGGACGCTGTCCGCATCACCGGTGTCCTTGTTGAAGGTGAAATAGGCCGCGCCCTGCACGGTGACCATTTTCAGGAGCAATTTGTTTTCGCCCGCCTTCAGGTCCACGCTGATCCGCATGATGCCTTCGCCCGGCTTCTTGGCGGGCCGCTGCGCGGCGAGTTGATCATTAACCCACAACTTGAAGGCGTCATCGGCCTGGAGACTCACTTCGATGGTTCGCGGAGCCGACACTTTGAGGGTGCGATAGAGGTAATAGGCGCCGTGGACGCCGTGCAGGTCTTCCACGAGCAGGTTTGCCTTGCCATCTTCGAATTCGGGTCGCGCTTTCCATTTTATTTCCTCGCGGACGCCCGCGTAAGTTTTCTTCAAATCGATTTCCTTCTCCGGCTCGAAGACATTGGTCAAGCCGTGGTGGGCCCCTTCGGTCTTGAACGGACCGACCACCTGCCACGGATCGGCGGTGGATGGGTTGAGGAGCCGCACTAACTCCTCGTTTTGCGCGGCCCCCAGACGGAAATGGCCGATGGCGCGGCGCGATTTGGAGGCTTCGAAGCGCAGGCGGATGCGCAACTCGGAGTTCTCCTCCACCTTCATCGGCTTGGCCAGCGTGAACAGCGCGGTCTGGGGCTCGGTCGCCGCGGCCACCTCGACGCCCCAACCCGTGTCGGCCTTGCCGTCGATGGCTTTCTCAATTTCCCGATTGGCCGCAGCCGAGCTGGCCACGGCCTGCGCAAATTTGATCTTCTGCGGTTTGGGCGCCTCGGTCGCTTGCTCCTTTGCCTCATCCGCGGGCTGGTCGCCTTCTTTCCAATCTTTCAGCGGTTTCGCCGGCGCCAGAATTTCGGCCTCGATTTCGGACAAACGGAATACGCCATCTTCGGCGCGCGAGATCCCCTTTTTCGGCAACGAATCGTGGGGCAGCGCTTCGAGTCGCAGGGCGGCCAGCTTGCCCGCGCCCAGTTTAACCGTGACTTCGTAGACATCCGATTCCGGGTTGGGGCCCTCGGCCAGGATTGATTCGTCCTCGAGGATCTTGAACGTCGGGCCGTTGGAGGCGGTGGACCGCACCTGCAACGGCACGAGGGTGGTCCAGCCGGAGTTGAGTTTGTCGTGCCACTTTGCTTCCCAAGCGGCCTGCGCCTGGTCCAACTCGGGCATGGGCGCCTCGAGTTTCTTCTGGCCATCGGCAACCAGCGTCTTGAGTTCCTCCTGGCGCTTGCTTTGTTCCGGCGTGGGCAGTTTAAGGAACGGATCGGGATTGGGCTTGTTCCCATCCATGACCGACTCGTTCAGGTTATTGAAGAAGGCGTAGAGCCGATAATACTCGCGCTGCTGAATCGGGTCGTACTTGTGGGTGTGACAGCGGGCGCAAGTCATGGTCAAACCCAGCCAAATGGTGCTGGTGGTTTCCGTGCGGTCGAAGGTGTATTTGCACTGGTACTCTTCGACGATGGCGCCGCCTTCGCCGGTGCTCATGTTGGCGCGGAGATAGCCCGAGGCCACTTTCTGTTCGGGGGTGGCTTCCGGCAGGAGATCTCCGGCCAGTTGCTCGATGGTGAACTGGTCGAAAGGCTTGTTCTGATTGAAAGCGGTCACGACCCAATCGCGCCACTTCCACATGCTGCGTTCGGAATCAATGTGGTAACCGTGGGAATCGGCGTAACGCGCGGCATCCAGCCAGTAACGCGCCATATGCTCGCCGTAATGCGCCGAATTGAGCAGGCGCTCCACGACCCTCTCGTAGGCGTTGGGCGATTTGTCGGCGAGGAACTCGTCCACCTCGGCGAGGGTCGGTGGCAGCCCGGTCAGATCGAGCGTCACGCGCCGGAGCAACGTGACTTTGTCGGCTTCCGAGGAGGGTTTCAGGCCTTCCTTCTCGAGACGGGCCAGGATGAAACGATCGATTTCATTGCGCGGCCAGGTCGCCGCCTTGACGGCCGGCAGCGCCGGCCGTTCCGGTTTCACGAACGACCAGTGACTGACGAATTTCGCGCCCTCCTCGATCCAGCGGCGGAACAACTCAATCTGTTGGGCGGTCAGTTTCTTGCCCGTTTTCGCAGGCGGCATGACTTCGTCCGGGTCTTTGGATGTGATCCGCTCGATGAGTTTGCTCCTGGCCACGTCGCCCGGGACGATGGCATAATCACCGGATTTGCTGGGTTTGAGAGCTTCTTCCTTGAGGTCGAGACGGAGTTTTGCTTTCCGCTCTTTTTCGTCAGGACCGTGGCACTTGAAACAATTGTCCGACAGGATCGGCCGAATCTCGCGACTAAAATCGATCTTGGCCGGGCCCCCGGCTTTGTCTTTGCTAGCGCCGACGGCGGAAGCAACCACCGACCATGCAACCAAGCCCGCCGTCATCACGACGGGCAACCGGCCGAGCCGAAGGCTCATGTGACTGTTTCTGAACATTTTTTTCATCCCTCGGGTCGAGGGTGGGTCAGCGGATTTCCTCCGCCGGGATCGTTTGAAATAGACTAATCCTCAGCGGCTTTGCTTCAAAGCATTTTCCGAAGCCGCCGCGCTCTATTCTGCGCTTGCTCGAATCGGCCGGTCACGCCAATTTCTGCTCGCTTATCATGCACGAGAAAGCCGTCCAGCACCTGATCGAGTCCGACCGGGTTCTCGCTCGGGTCATTCGCCAGGAGGGGCCCTGTCGCCTGCGCCCGAATCGAACCCAATCGCCCTTCGAATCCCTCGTTGAAGCCGTCGCCCACCAGCAACTGACCGGGAAGGCCGCGCAGACGATCCTCGGACGCGTCAAGGCGCTCCATCCGCAACGCCCGTTTCCCTCGCCGGAAGATTTGCTGGGCACGCCCGAGGAAAAATTGCGCGCCGCCGGTCTGTCCCGGGCGAAGGTGGCGGCGGTGAAAGACATCTCGGCGAAGGCATTGGAAGGGGTCGTGCCCGGCACCAGGGAGATTGCCAAACTGGACGACGAGGAGATCATCGGGCGCCTCACGGCCATCCGCGGGGTTGGCCAGTGGACCGTCGAGATGCTCCTCATCTTTAAACTCGGCCGGTTGGACGTATTGCCTGCCGGCGACTACGGCGTGCGCAAGGGTTATGCGCTGACCTATCGCAAGCGCGACTTGCCCAAGCCCGCCGCACTCCTGGAGCACGGCGAACGGTGGCGTCCGTATCGCTCGGTGGCATCGTGGTATCTCTGGCGCTCGCTCGAATGGGCGAAGAACTCACCAGCGAATGGGAAGGCTTGAAGTGATCCTCTCTTCGTGTCCAACCCGCCGGCACCACCCGGAGAACTCCAGGAACTTCCCGCGCGGATCGGAGTTGATTTGAGGCGACGATCCATTCCATGCAACTCGATTCCTTCATCGCCACCGCCAAAGCCCAAGGGGCGAGCGACCTGCATCTTGAGCCGGGACTGCCCCCCGCGTGGCGCATCCGCGGCTCGCTCCGAACGTCCGGCGAAGCGGTCTCGGCCAAGGCGCTGCTCGAAATGGCGCGCGAAATTGTCGGCGCCGAACAATGGCCCCGTTTCGCGGAGCGGCGGTCCTTCGATCTTTCGAGGACGATCCAAGGGGTGCGCTGCCGGATCAATCTGTTGCAGACCTCGCGTGGGGTGGGATTGGCCATTCGGCTGCTGGCCGCCTTCCAGGCGACGATCGACAAGCTCAACCTTCATCCCGATCTCAAGCGGCTGGTCAACCAGCCCCACGGCCTGATCCTGCTCAGCGGCCCGACCGGCTGCGGCAAATCCTCCACCATGGCGGCGCTGATCCAGGAAATCAACCTGACCGATGCCCGGCACATCCTCACGATCGAGAGTCCCATCGAGTACACCTTCCGCCCGCGTCTTTCTTTTATTCGGCAGCGGGAAGTGGGCCGGGACACGCCTTCGTTCCAGCAGGCGCTGATCGACGCGCTGCGGGAAGACCCCGACGTGCTCATGGTTGGGGAGATGCGCGACCCGGAAACGATGCAGCTCACCCTCACGGCCTCGGAGACCGGTCACCTGGTCCTGGCCACCATGCATTCTTCAACCTGTGCCGAAGCGCTCCAGCGCCTCACCTCCGCCTTCCCTTCCGAAATTCAAAACGCGGTGCGGGCCCAGCTGGCCGATTGCCTCGTGGGAGTGATCTGTCAGCGTTTGCGTTTTCGGCAGGACCTGAAAATCCGCGTGCCGGAGCTGGAAATTCTCCTGCCGACCATCGCGGTGAAAAACTACGTGCGCAACGGGGACTTCTTCAAAATCGTCCAGAACATGGAAACCGGCGCCGAGCAGGGGATGTGGACCTGGCAGCGTTATCAGAATTGGCTGGAGAAGAAAAAAGACTGGCACGTCCCCGACGCCGGGGAGCAGGCGGAGAGCGATCCGGACGACGCCGTGGTTTCCTCGGCTGTCCTGCCGCCGGCTTCGATCCCGGCCAAGGCGATCGGTGCGGAAAAGGAATCTCCGCCCCGGCGCGCGGCTCCGTCCCCCACCGGCGGGCGCCCGATCGAGATCGAGCCGGTTGAAGGCGGCCTGAGCGAACTGCTCAAGAAACTCGAAGGCCAGTGACCAATGACCAATGACCAATGACCAATGACCAATGTCGCCAAATGCCCAAAGCTCGATTCACGCGGCCGGAGAGGCTGGCGCGCGCTGCCTGGGCATTGGTCATTGGGCATTCTTTGGTCATTGGACATTGGACATTGGTCATTGCTCATCGGCCCCTGGGAACGACGGCCGCTTCTGGAAACTTTCTTGCCCGCTCGCGGCTCCTGAAGTAGCCTGTGCGCCGTTATGGAAAACGATCTTCCACCACCCACGCCTCCGCCGCTGCCTCCGCCGATTCTTCCCGCGAAGAAATCGAAAGCCGGGCGCGGCTGGAAAATCGCCACGCTGCTGCTCGCCGTTTGCCTGGCGGTCAGCCTGTTTTCGAATGTGGCACATTTTTTCTTCAACCTGGTGTTCAATGCCGCGGGCGCCGGATTGGGCAATGAAACGCGTCTGGAAGAGGTCGTGCTGGAACGCCATGGATCGGCCAACAAGGTCGCGGTGGTGCCCATCGAAGGGATCATCAGCAGCTCGGGTCTGGACGGCGCGGCGCTGAGCATGGTGCAACTGGTCGAAGACCAGCTGAAGCTGGCCGCGAAGGACGATCACGTGAAGGCGGTGCTGCTCAAAGTCAATTCCCCGGGCGGCGAGGTGCTGGCCTCCGACGACATCTACCGCGCCATCGTCAAGTTTCAGAACGAGCAGAAGAAGCCGGTCATCGCCAGCATGGGCAGCCTGGCGGCCTCGGGGGGCTATTATGTCTCGGCCGCTTGCCGCTGGATTGTGGCCAACGACCTGACGCTGACGGGGAGCATCGGGGTGATCATGCACGCTTACAATTATCGCGGGCTGATGAACAAGGTGGGGCTGCGCCCCATGGTCTACAAGAGCGGCCGGTTTAAAGACATGCTCAGCGGCGAAAGAGATCTGGAGAAACTCAGCCCGGGAGAGAAGATGGATGTGGAGGAGGAAGATGCCATGATCACCCGGATGATCCAGGAGACATTCGAAAAGTTCAAAACGATCGTGGCGGAAGGGCGCCAAAAGGCGAACACGCAAAACAAATTGAACAAGGATGGTGCCACCGGCCGGCTCTTGAGCGACGAGTGGAAGTCACTCGCCGATGGGCGGGTGCTCACCGGCAAGGAGGCGTTCGCCAACGGCTTCGTCGACGAGCTGGGCAACTGGCGCGCGGCGGTGGATCGCGCGCAAAAGATTGCGGGCATCGAAAAGGCCGACCTGGTCACTTACCAGATGCCGTTCGGCCTGGGCAATCTGCTCGGGCTCTTCGGCAAATCCGATGCGAAAGGCATCAAAATCGATCTCGGCTTCGACCTGCCGAAGCTGGGAGCTGGACTCTATTATTTATCGCCGACGTTCCTGCGCTAAGCGGAGGCGTCTTTGCTCAAAGTCAGGGTTGATCATAAAAGCTTGCCAGCGGAGGTCAGCTCGTCTGAAATCCTCCTCCTCGATCCCACGCTGGCCAGGGGAGGCAGCACTCTCGCCGCGTTGAACCTGCTGGCGAAGCGCGGTCCCGTTGGTCAGCGCTGGTTCATGCGATGAAGCACGAGAACCTTCTCATGGTGGCGGACAGCGATCGCTGCGCCGACATGCTTTACGCCGTGGGCATGTTCGTGCCCGACCCGTTCATTTACCTGCAAGTGAACGGCAAACCTCACATCGTGATGAGTGATTTGGAAATCGACCGCGCCCGGCAGGAAGCGCGGCATTGCCATGTCGTTTCCCTGAGCCGACTCCAGCGCCAGTTGCGCAGCGAAGGCCACAAAACCGCCGGCCTGCCTCAGATCATCCGGCTCTTGCTGCGCAGCATGGGCAGCAACAAGGCGGTTGTCCCGCATGGGTTCCCGCTCGGGTTGGCGCGCGATTTGCGCCGACTCAAGATTAAGGTCAAGCCCAAGCAGGGACTGTTCTTCCCGGAACGACAGATCAAGAGCGCCGCCGAAGTGAAGATGATCAGCGGGGCGCTGATGATGGCCGAGGTCGGCCTGGCCGAAGGGATCCAGGCCTTGAAATCCTGCAAGCCGGACCGCAAGCGCCGCCTGCTCTACCACGGCAACCCGCTCACTTCGGAAAAGCTGCGCGCGATCATCGACACGGCCATTGTGCAGGCGGGCGGGATCGTCTGCCACACCATCGTGGCCGGGGGCCGGCAGGGTTGCGATCCGCACGAGCGCGGACACGGGCTGTTGCGCGCCCACGAGCCGATCATCCTGGACGTGTTCCCGCGCTCCCAAAAGACCGGCTACTTCGGCGACATCACGCGCACCGTGGTCCGGGGGCAGGCCAGCGAAGCCATTCGCAAAGTCTACCACACGATCGAACGTTCCCAGGAAATCGCCTTCGAACACGTCCGGCACAGCGCGTCGGGCCGCGCCGTCCACCAGAAGGTTCAAGAGTTTTTCGACCAAGAAGGCTACAAGACCGGCAAAGCCAGGGGACGCATGCACGGCTTTTTCCACGGCACGGGCCATGGCGTCGGCCTGGAGATCCACGAATCGCCCCGCATCGGACCCAGCTCGCAGGATACCCTCAAAGCGGGCCACGTGGTCACGGTCGAGCCAGGGCTCTATTACTGGGAATTGGGCGGCGGCGTGCGCCTCGAGGACATGGCCTGGATCACTCTCAATGGCACCCGCAACCTGACCAAGTTTGAAAAGGTGCTGGAGATTTAGCCGCGCCACTTCATTTCTTCCAGTCAAACGCCCGTTTCTTCAGGGCGTAGAGGTAGCCGATGAAGAGGACGCCAAGAAAGGAAACCATCGCTCCGAGAATCAGGTTGTGCGTGGCCGGTTGGCGCAGCATCTCCTGATAGACCACCGCCCACGGATAAAGGAAAACCACTTCGATGTCGAAGAGGATGAACAGCATCGCCACCAGGTAAAACTTCACCGCCATGCGAGTGTTCCCTTCCCCCACCGGCATCATCCCGCACTCGTAAGGAGTGTCCTTGATCCGGCTGCGCCGGCTCCGCCACCCGACCACCACGGAGAGCAGCAGCATGCCGAACGCGAAGGCCCCCGCCATCAACCCCAATAGCAACACCGGCCCATATTCATTCAATTGCGAGTGTTCCATTGCACGGGGACGATAGGAAAGCACGCCCGCTTTTGACAAGGGGAAAGGGTTTGCCAAAGCACTCGATCTCTGGCAACTAAAAGCGCCGCAATGAAGAAGATTCTCACAGGCGTGGGTTTGGCCGGAATGATTCTGGCATCCGGTTGTCTTGAACAATCCGGCGCCGGCTCGCGCAGTTACAAGGGGCCGCTCTTCCGCTATCATTTCGCCGGTCGCGCCCAACTGCCATCCGGAACCAGCACCAACCGGCTGAAGGAAATCGACGCGTTGCCGATCACCGGCGAGCTGCGCGGGCAATTAGCCGACAAACTGGCGGCCACCGCGTGGCCTTTCTGGCGAAAAGATCTGCCGGCCGGCACGGCGAACCAAGGTGCCCTGCTCCGGCCGTTGTGGGATGATTTCCTCGCCGCCGAGGCTTATGTCGAAGTGCGCGGCGCGCCCGGCCGAACGGACACGGCCCTGGCCATTGAATTGAGCGACGAACGCGCTCAACTCTGGAGCGCCAAACTCAAGCAGTTAATGGCCGCATGGAAGCTCGGCACCCCGCGCGACATCGCGGCGGAAGGGTTCAAGGGTTGGGAAGCCAAGAAGGCGCCAGCGCCCGGCACGTTCCGGTTTTTCCGCGCGGGCAAGTGGGTCTTGCTGGCCTTGGCCCAGGACAACCCGGAGCAACTGCCGGCCCTGCTCCAGGAGGCCAGGAAGACGGGCCGCCCCGTCCCGGCCCTGAGCGGCCGCTTTCTCGATCTGGCCGTCGACTTCCCCGGGTTGCGCCCTTGGTTTCCCCTGGGCTCCTTTCCCTTGCCGCCGGTTTTGGCGTCGATGTCCGGGCTGGGCGAGAATGTCCGCACGGAAGTGAAGTTTCAGTACTCGAGCAAAATTCCCTGGACCTATGAGGCCTGGAAAATTCCGACCAACCTGATCAGCGAGCCGCTGATCAGCTTCACGCTCGGGCAGGGGATCGCGCCGCTATTGCGGCAGGTCAAAGGATTGGCGGAAGTGGGATTGGACCCGATGCCGAACCAGTTTTGCTGCTGGGGCATCAAGCACGCGCAATGCCGCATGTTCGTCACTTTGCCCGTGCCCCACGCCGTGGAGACGATGCGGGCGACGGCGGCGGCCTGGCCGAAGTTCCTTCAGTCCACCCTCACCAATTCGCACGGCGAATTCTTCTACGTGAGCAACCGGGCCGAACTGGTTTGGGGCAGCCTGCCTTTCAGTGTGCCCGTCATCCATGCGGAACAGAATGGGAAAGACGAGTTTCTTTTCGCGGCCATTTTCCCGCTCCAGTCTCCCCCCACTCCGGTGCCGGAGGAGTTGTTTGCCCAGGTGCGCGGACGAACGAACCTGATCTACTACGACTGGGAACTGACCGACGAACGGCTCGTCCACGGCAAGCAGTTCTACCAACTGCTCTACTTCGCCGACTCGCGCCGGTTGCCCCCGACCAACACGGTCTCCAAACGCTGGCTGTCGGCCATCCGGCCGAAGCTGGGAAACACCATTACCGAAATCACCCAGAGCGGTCCGCAGGAACTGTCGCTCGTCCGCAAGTCTCACCTCGGCTTCACTGGCTTCGAAATCGCCACGTTTTCCGCCTGGCTCGACACGCCGGGGTTCCCGCTCAGCTTCGAGATGCCACCGGCGCTGCTCCGGTCGCCGACCCATGCTTCTCCCACGCGCGCGGGCGCGGCGGCGACCCGGACGAATAAGCCTGCCGGCAAAGCGACTTCCCCGCCGAAAACCAGTCCACCGCCTGGCGGCAAACCGTAGCGGCCATGCCCCTCAAGCTTGGCGTCAACATCGATCACGTCGCGACGCTGCGCGAAGCGCGTTACCGCGGCCGCGCCGAGGGAGAGCCGGACCCGGTTGCAGCCGCGCTCCTCTGCCAGGCCGCCGGGGCGCATGGCATCACCGCGCATCTCCGCGAAGATCGACGCCACATCCAGGACCGCGACGTCGCCGAGTTGCGCCGGCGCCTGCAAACCCGGCTCAATCTGGAAATGGCCAATGCGCCGGAGATCGTCGAGATCGCCCTCCACACCAGGCCGGACATTGTTTGCCTGGTCCCGGAGCGACGCCAGGAGGTAACCACCGAAGGCGGCTTGGACGCCGCCGGCCAGCAGGCGGCCCTGAGCGAAACACGCCGGCGCTGCAACGACGCCGGCATCGACGTCAGCCTCTTTATCGCCCCGGACGCCGCGCAGGTCGAAGCCGCGGCGAAGATCGGCGCTCAATTCATCGAGCTGCACACGGGCACTTTTGCCGAGCATTTTCAACAGAAGCGCGAACGGCAAAGGGAACTGGAACGACTCAGGACGGCCGCCACCCAGGCGCATGAACTTGGATTGAAGATCAACGCCGGGCATGGCTTGAACGTCCGGAACGTGCCCGCACTCGAGTCCGTCCCGCATCTGGTCGAGCTGAACATCGGGCACAGCATCATCAGCCGCGCGGTCTTCGTTGGCCTGGACGCAGCCGTGAAGGAAATGCTCTCCGCGATGGCAGGCTATCCTGGATGAACGGCGGGGCCGACTTTCCGCGTTCCGCGGAGGAGACGCGCGCGCGCCTGGCCGACCTGAAACTCGGAACGCAAGACCCTGAACATGATCCTGGGAACCGGCATCGACATCATCGAGGTGGCCCGCATTCAGGCGGCTTACGAGAAGTTCGGGGAACGGTTCCTCCAGCGCATTCTCAAGCCGGCGGAGATCGCGTATTGTCTCGGCCACAAACGTCCCGCCCCCTTCCTGGCTGCGCGGTTCGCGGCCAAGGAAGCGATCTCGAAGGCGTTCGGAACCGGCATTGGCAAACAGCTTGGCTGGCAGGACATGGAAGTCGGTCGCAAACCGAGTGGCGAACCGTTCGTCATCCTGCATGGCGACGGCTTGCGCCTGATGCAGGAGCGGGGTGGACGCAGCCTGCATTTGAGCTTGAGCCACACTGAAACCTATGCCGTGGCCGTCGCGATGCTGGAAGGTTAGCAGGTCCATCTTGCTCATTGAGTTCCCCGCGCGCCCGGCCTACCCTCGGCGGGTGCAACTCCTGCGCGTCCTGGTGATCCTGGGCGTCCTGAATGGGTTCGTCCTGGCGGGCCAGGCGGCTTCTGCCCGCCTGGTCAAAGTGCTGCCTCACTTCGTCGATCCGCAGGGTCGTGTTGCGCTCAATCCGAGCCTCTACGAACGGGACGCTTATCAGGCGCAATTGCGCGCTCATCCCGCGGAACGGGGGGGGCTGCGGTTCGACGTGCAATGGAAATCGCGCGAACTGGTCGAGCTCAAGCTGCGCCTGGAACTGCGCGGCAACCGTGGCCGAGAGGGCACGACCGCGGTTCTGGAGGAGCCGGTAAAATTTCGTGGCTTGTTCAGTACCTGGTCCAAGGTTTCACTGACCGGCGCTGCTTATCAGAAACTCGGGGAACTCAGCGCCTGGCGCGCCACCCTCTGGGACGGCGACCGGCTGCTCTCCGAACAGAAATCATTTTTGTGGTGAGTTGCAGTGCACTCTTAACGGCGAAAACACACGCATGAACAAAGCTACCCGCTTCAAACTGTTTCTGATGATGGTCCTGGAACTTTTCATCTGGGGCGCCTGGCTCCCGATGATCTTCGGGTATCTCGACTATCTCAAGTTCGACAAGATCCAGTCGGGTTGGATCCTCAATGCGTTCGCCCTGGGATCGTTTCTGGCCATGTTTTTCAGCACGCAATTTGCCGACCGCAATTTCGCGGCGGAAAAGTTCATGGCGGCGAGTCATCTGATCGGCGGGCTGGCCATGCTCGGATTGTTCTGGGCGCACGATTTCTGGACCTTCTTTGCGTTGATGCTGGTGCACTGCCTGCTCTATGTTCCAACCCTCTCAATTGCCAATTCGATCGCCTTCACGCACTTGAAGGATGCCCAAAACGAATTTGGCCCGGTCCGCATGGGCGGCACGGTCGGCTGGGTGCTGGCGGCCTGGCCATTGTTTTTCATCATCGGGAACAAGGCCGGGGCGGACGCGCAGGCGATCAAGAATATCGGCTTTCTCGTCGCCGGCGTGGCTGAACTGATCCTCGCGGGATTCAGCCTTGCCTTGCCGCACACTCCCCCGAAACCGGCGCAAAGTGAGGCGCAAAAGTTCGCCTGGCTCGAAGCGCTGACCTTGCTGAAGCATCCGTTCATCCTGGTGTTGTTCATCGTGACGTTTGTGGATGCCTGTGTGCACCAATGTTACTTCATCTGGACGGAGTCCTTTCTGGCGCAGCGCGTGGGTTTCGAGCAGCGCTGGGGCATGCCGATCATGAGCCTGGGTCAAATCGCGGAGATCGGCACGATGGCCGTGCTTGGCCTCTTCCTCAAGAAGCTGGGTTGGAAAATGACCATGATCCTCGGCATCCTCGGTCACACCGTCCGCTTTGCCGTGTTCGCGTTTTTCCCCGACGCCAGGCCGCTCATCGTGTTGATCCAGGTGCTGCACGGCATCTGCTACGCCTTCTTCTTCGCCACCGTCTATATCTTCGTCGATGAGTTCTTCCCCAAGGACATCCGCGCCACGGCCCAGGGTCTCTTCAATTTTCTCATCTTCGGTCTCGGGCCGTTTGTGGGGAATTTCCTCTGGCCCAAGCTGGGCGATGTGTTCAAGACCAACCGCGGGGTGGACTGGCAAAAAGTCTTCCTCACCCCCTCGCTCACCGCGTTGGGAGCGGCCGCGCTGTTGCTGTTCTTTTTCCGTCCGCCCGCCAAGGCCGCGCAACCCGGAGTCCTCGGCGCCCCGGCGCCGGCCCACTAAGATAGTGAGTCGGAGAATCTCGCAGGAATGCCTCGCAATCGTTTGCCGCAAAAGAACGCAAAGAACGCAAAAAGAGATCTTCCTATCCCACTTTTTCCCTGTGCTCTTTGCGTTCTCTTGCGGCAAATCCCAAATACGCCTGGCTAGTTTTCCGCCGCCGGCTACGCGACCACGATGTTCACAATCTTCTTCGGCACGAGGATGATCTTCTTGAGCTTCTGGCCTTGCAGCAGCGCTTTGACTTTCGGGATCGACAGCGCCGCGGCCTCGATTTGTTCCCGGGTGGCGTCGGCGGACACCTGGATGACCTCGCAGAGCTTGCCGTTAACTTGCACCGGGATTTCGATCATCTCCTCGAGGAGCAGCGCCGGGTCGAACCGCGGCCAGGGCTGGTAAGCCAGGTCCAGGCTCCAGGATCCTGAACCCAACGCCGTCCTGGCTGGCTCAGCCTCTTCGACTCCGGGGCTTGCGCTTTGGACTTTGGACGCCGGACGCTGCGCCTGGCCCGTTGCGTTTTGCGCGTTGGCCAGCTTGCTCCACAACTCCTCGGCCAGGTGCGGCGCGAATGGTTGGAGCAGGATGAGGAATTCGCGCAGAACCGAGCGCGGCTTGATTTCCCAATTCATCGCTTCGTTGACGAAAATCATCAGGGCAGAAATGGCGGTATTAAAGCGCAAGCCCTCCAGGTCTTCGGTCACCTTTTTAATGCAGGCGTGAAGGATCCGGAGTTGTTCCTGGGTTGGCGCTGAGTCCCGCACGGCGTCGGAGAGCTTGAAAGCAGGGAGCAGTTGCGCGCGTTGATGCGGCTCGGCGGTGGTTTCCGCCTGCTCGAAGTCGACTTCGCTCTGCTCGTCCACAAAGAGGCGCCAGACCCGGCCGAGGAAGCGGTAGACGCCTTCGACCCCGTTGGTGCTCCACGGCTTCACCATCTCCAGCGGGCCCATAAACATCTCGTAGAGGCGGAAAGCGTCCGCCCCGTAATCGGCCAGGATGTCATCGGGATTGATGACGTTGCCGCGGCTCTTGGACATTTTTTGGCCGTCTTCGCCCAGGATGAGGCCCTGGTTGACCAGCTTGAAGAACGGTTCCGGCGTCGTGACGTGGCCGAGGTCGAAGAGCACCTTGTGCCAGAAGCGGGCATAAAGCAGGTGCAGGACGGCGTGCTCGATTCCTCCGACGTAGAGATCGATCCCGGGCGTGGGGCGCGAAGTCGGAGCGCCCGCCGCACCCGACTCCGGACTTTGCCGTTGAGCCTTGCGAGTTGCTTCCCCGCCCATCCAGTAGCGCTCGGCGTGTCTGCTGCAGAATGCCTGGTCATTGCGCGCGTCGACGTAGCGCAAATAATACCAGCAACTGCCCGCCCACTGGGGCATGGTGTTGGTTTCGCGCTGGGAACCGTCCGGCAGGTTGACCCAATCCTTGGCGCGGGCCAGGGGAGGTTCGCCCGAGGCGGTCGGCTTGAAATCGGTCAGCTCCGGCGGTCGCAGCGGCAGGGCCGACGCGGGCAACGCCTCGTGGTGGCCATTCTGCCAGACGATCGGAAACGGCTCGCCCCAATAACGCTGCCGACTGAAGAGCCAGTCGCGCAGTTTGTAGTTGATTGTCTTGCGGCCAACGCCCTTCTTTTCCAGCCAGGCGATAATGGCCGCTTTCGCTTGGGGAGTGGGAAGTCCGTTGAGGGAGATTTCAGCGCTCGCCGAGTTGAGGCCGACGCCGTCTCCGACAAATCCTTTCCAGTCCACTCCGGCGGGCGGTTGCACGACCTGCACGACGGGCAGGTTGAATTTTTCCGCGAACTCCAGGTCGCGTGTATCGTGGCCTGGCACGGCCATAATCGCCCCGGTGCCGTAACTGGCGAGCACGTAGTCGGCGATCCAGATGGGGATGGGCTGGTGGTTGGCGGGGTTAATCGCGCAGGCGCCGGTGAAGACGCCGGTCTTTTCCTTGGCCAGTTCGGTGCGCTCGAGGTCGCTCTTGGTCGCGGCGAACACACGGTAACCTTCGACCGCTCTCCGCTGTTCGGGAGTGGTGATTTCGCCCACCAGCTTGTGTTCGGGCGCAAGCACCATGTAGGTGGCGCCGAAGAGGGTGTCAGGCCGGGTGGTGAACACGGTGATGGCGAGGCTGGAATCGGCAATGGGAAAGTTCACCTCCGCGCCTTCGCTCCGGCCGATCCAGTTCCGTTGCATTTCCTTGAGGGAATGGCTCCAGTCGATCGTCTCGAGGTCCTGGAGCAGTCGCTCGGCGTAAGCGGTGATGCGGAGCATCCATTGGCGCATCGGCTTGCGGACCACGGGAAAGCCGCCCACTTCGCTCCGGCCGTCGCTGACTTCCTCGTTCGCCAGGACGGTGCCCAACTCCTCGCACCACCAGACGGGCACTTCGGAGACGTAGGCGAGGCGCTTGGAGTCGCGGTAAGCGCGCCGCTCGGCTTCGGTCCGCAGCGCCGGCGGATAGGCCAGGGTGGTGATGGGCTCGGCCCGATTGGTCTTCGGGTTGAACCACGAATCGTAGATCTGGAGAAAGATCCACTGGGTCCACTTGAAATAATCCGGGTCGGTCGTGTCCAGTTCCCGGGTCCAATCGTAGCTGAAGCCCAGGGCCTGAATCTGCCGTTTGAACGTGGCAATGTTCTCCTCGGTGGTCTGGCGCGGGTGCTGGCCGGTCTTGATGGCGTACTGCTCGGCGGGCAGACCAAAGGCGTCCCAGCCCATCGGGTGGAGCACGTTGAAGCCGCGGGCCCGCTGGTAGCGGGCCAGGATATCCGTCGCGGTATAGCCTTCCGGGTGTCCCACGTGCAACCCGGCCCCCGACGGGTAAGGAAACATGTCGAGGAGATAGAATTTAGGCGGCAAGCGGTCAGCCGGCGTCTCGCCGGACAGGCCGTGGCGTTGCGCGAAGGGGTGTTGCGCGGGGATGTGGTCCCCCGGATTCCATGCACGAAAGGTTTGTTGCCGGTTCCAATACTCCTGCCACTTGGGCTCGATCAAATGAAACGGATACGATCTGCGCGACGGCATAGACAGGCATTATTGGCGCAACCGTCGGAAGCGGGCAATGGAAGATTTTTGAAACGGAAACGTCACCGTTCCCCGACTCGATAGAATCGGGAGCCGGTGGCGAACGGTTCGCAGACGACGACGCTCTCGGGCGTATTGGCCGGGGGAAGGTTGGTGACGGTTGTCCAGAGTCCGTGGTCGAGCAGGTCGCGCCGTTCGACGAGGTATGCTTTTCCCGCCTTGGCCTGGAACTGCAGGCAGAATTGGTTTCCCATCAGTTCCGCCCCGCTGATGCGCGGGGGCGAGGTGAATTCCAGGAGCAAGCGCGGCTGCTCGGTGGGATGCTCGCGCGAGCCAAAGCGCCGGGCGGTTTGAGACGTCGATTCAAATTGATCCTTGATCAGCCAGCCAAAATTGCTGGCTGGATCATCCAACCAGTGTTGCGCATCCCCCATCAACTCCGCCGACGACTCAAAGATCAAAGTTCCTTCGGTGGTCAGGTCCGCGGCCGCGCTCCGTGTATTCGCGTAGTCCGCCCCGGCCCCACCGCCGGGCATGGACCAAAGATCGTTCGGCTGAAAGCGGGCCGTCCACGAGGATTCGCCCGCGGTGGCCGTCGACCCCAGTCCGGTGATCAAGCCGGCGCCCTTGTTGCCTTCGCCCCAATCCACCTGGAGACGGTACATTTCGAAGGTGGCTGCTTCGACCAGGAGGGACTCCTTGATCACCGTCAGTTCGAAGCTGGCCCGGGTGATCCTGGCCCCGGCGGGCAGCGCGGCGTCGATGCCGAACTTCACGAGAGCGCGCGCAGGGTCGAGGGAGGCGGTGTTGCCGGCGACGACCGATTGGAGGGCGCCGAAGTTGTTGAGCGGGGCTTTTTCAAAAATGCTCGTGTCGGCGCTGGGTGTCAGCGTGATGGATTCAGCGCGGGCCCCCGGGCCGTCCACGCTTAGGAACAGGACGAGAGCGAGTTGACGGAGGAAGCTGGAACTGGACATAAACGTTAAATAAAATTTTGGATACTGGCTGCGGCCGACTGGTTCCGCACACACCCGGGTTAGGGCTGCCCTGCTTTGGAAAGTTAACCTTTCTCTTATCTCTCATCGTCCTTCGAAGTCAATGTTGTTCCGTGGAAAACAGGGTACGTCTGTTACGTGATTGCCCGTAGCTTTCGCGAAAACGTCTTGAACCGGACACGAAGTTTGGCACGCTCCCCTCGTGCAACCCGGTGGAGCAATCGGCCTCCCGACTGTACGGCGGCGCGCGGGGCACAGGTGCAGGCAAATGCTATGACGCGGCAGCGATGGTGGCTCGGTGGGGCAGCGGCAGCAGGGTTGGCCGCATTCGCACTCAGTTCATGCTCCACCCTGGAACGAACGGTGGTCGCCCCGCCCATGATCGAAGGGGCCACTTTCGCCGGCAACAAGGCCTGCTACGACTGCCACACGAACATTACCCGGATCTTTTCCTCCAGCCCCCACGCCCGTCTCCATGCGCCCGACCTGCGAATGAAAGACCAGGCCGGTTGCGAGTCATGTCACGGCCCGGGCAGCAAACATATCGCCGTCGGCGGGGGTCGGGATCGTTTCATCCTCAATCCCGGCAAAGATCCGAAAGCCTGCCTGACCTGTCATCTGCAAACTCACGCGGAATTCAATTTGCCCCAGCACCATCCTGTCCTGGAGGGCAAATTGAGTTGTGTGAACTGTCACGACCCCCATGGCGCGGAGATCCTGAAGGCCGCCGGCACGGGCCTGGCCATGGCGCGCTTGAATGACTCCTGTGCCCAGTGCCATCGCGAACAAGCCAAGCCCCACGTCTATGAGCACGACGCCTTGCGCGAAGGCTGCACGACCTGTCACGTGCCCCATGGCTCGATCAACGCCAAGCTGCTTGTCGAGCGCGACCTCAACCTCTGCCTCAAGTGTCATGCGCAGAACCAGGGTCCCGGCGTTCCGGCCGGGCAGGTCGTCATCGGCACCGTCAATCATTCCGCCTTTGGTTTCCTCAATCGCGGCGCCTGCTGGTCCGCCGGCTGCCATCCGGCGATCCATGGCTCGAACGTGAGCCCTAACCTGCACTACTGATACGGATCTTGAAAAGCTGCGCGTAAATCCCGAACCGCATGCCCTTAGAGCGTGTTTTGAAATTGGGTGGCGCGGGCGACTCGCCCGCCCCGGTCGGCGACCCGCCGACCGGAACGGCCGCGGCTTATCTTGTGAAGAGGCTTTCATTGGCTCGCGCCGTCGCTCCCGTTGCGTCCGGCGGGTCGCCGGACGGCACAGGCGGGTCGCCTGTGCTACCCACAGAGGATTTTTCGCCCGCGGTCCGACCGATCCGCCACCAGGTGCTGGATCGATTGTACCTGGCCGCTTGCCTGCTCACCGCGCTGGCCGCCCAGCCAGGCGCTTCGGCCGCTCCGGTCGACCAGAGCAAGCTGCCGCCGCCCGCCACCAACAAGGTCGATTTCCTGATCGACATCAAACCGATCCTGGACAGCCATTGCGTTAAATGCCACGGACCGGAACGGCCGAAAAGCCGGTTTCGCGTCGACCAGCGGGCGGCGCTGCTCAAAGGCGGCGAAAATGGCGTGGACGTCATTCCCGGCCGGAGCGCGCAGAGTCCCCTGATCCATTACGTGGCCGGGCTGGTGTCTGACATGCAAATGCCGCCCGAGGGTAAAGGGGAACCGCTCACCGCCCTGGAAATCTCGCTGCTCCGGGCCTGGATTGACCAGGACCTGCCGTGGTCCGGGACCGAGCCGGCCAGCCGGACGGAAGTGGAGCTCGCGCCCACGCTGCGCTGGATGACGGTGGCTGGCGATGAGCGAAAGTTTCGCGAACACGAATGGTTCCGGGAAGGTTGGAACAGTGGGGCGGAACATTTCGCGTTGCGCGAGCCGCTCGACCCGAACAGCCGCTTGACGATCACCGGTCATGCCTTGCGGGATGACTACCAGGTCCACCTCACCCTGGAACAGGCCGACGGCCTGGTGTTCCGGGCCGGCTTCGAAAAATATCGCAAGTATTACGATGACTCCGGCGGCTATTATCAACCGTTTGCCTCGCCTCTGGTCAGCCTGGGTCGCGACTTGCGTCTCGACATGGGCCGCTTATGGGTGGAGGCGGGCGGGACGACGCCGGTCGGCTTGCAACTGACCGCCGGCTAGCGATCCGCGGAACATTCTCCCGAATGCCAAGGAAATCGACGAACACCTCCACCTGCTCCGGTTGGACGGTGAATATGACTGGAGGTTCGTTCGTTTCATCGATCAGTTTCGCTACGAGTCGTATAACCTGGACACCGCTCGCTCCATCGCCACGGCCGGCTTCCCGCCCGTCTCATCCAACCAACGCATGAAAGAAGGGGATGATTTGCAGAACCTGGCCAACGCGTTCCGGACGGAAGCGCAGCCGTGGGACTGGATGCTGGTCTCCGCCGGATATCTCTATACCCACACGTCCGGGGAAAGTTCTTTTCGCCAATCTTCCGTCGATCCGGCTGGCCTGCCGGCCACCGGGCCGCTCTGGAACGGAGAAGGGATCACCCTGGAACAATCCGCGCACGTCTTCAACGCCAATGCCCAACTCGAACCCTGGAAGGGCCTGACCTTCTCCTCCGGCGTGCAGACGGACTGGAACCGCCAGCGCTCCTTCGGCACCGTCCACTTCGATGAAACCGACTTTTTCGATCCCTCGATCCTTGTGCTCAACACCAACCGCGTCATGGGCGATTACGATCGCTTCAGCGCCGAGGAAAAATTTACACTCCGCGACACCCAGGTTCCGTTCACGGTGTTCTACGGCGAAGTGCGGTTGCGCCAGGAGGAAGTCCAGCAATTCGAAGAACTGCTTCCCGCCGGGGCGGGTTTTGCGACGCTGGGGGATTTTCGGCGCGATACCGACGCTTGCTACGACTGGAAGCAATACCGGGTCGGCTTCAACACTTCCCCCTGGAGCCGCGTGGCTTTGAGCGCCTACGCCCAGCGGCGCGATCACGACGACAGTTTCCACCACGGCATCGACGAAAGGCCGGTCGGTTCTCCCGGTTATGGTTATCCCGGTTTCATCGTCGGGCGACAGACCCTTTCCGACGAAGTGGGCACGAAACTCGTGGTCCGGCCCGCGAGCTGGCTCAAGACCACCCTGGCTTACAAGGTCCTGGCCACCGACTACAAAACCGACACCGACTCGACGCCGACGTCGATTGGCTCGGACAGCACGCCGGGCGGACGCGTGCTCGCCGGTCAATACGACGCGCACGTTTACAGCTTCAATGCCACCCTCACGCCTTGGCGGCGGCTCTATTTTTTCTCCACCTTTTCCTTCCAGGATTCCCGCACCATTACCGCCGACCACGGCAGCGAATCCATCGCCCCATTTCGAGGCCATGTCTACAGCGTGCTCACCAGCGCGAACTATGTGCTCAATGACCAGACCGATTTGAACCTGGCCTACGACTTCTCCTACGCGAACTACGGGCAGAACAACGAGGCCTCCGGTTTGCCGCTCGGCATCGATTATCGGCGCCATGGAATGCGCGCGGGGTTGGCCCGGCGCTTTTGGAAACGGTGCGTGGCCCGCCTGGATTACGTCTTGTCCTACTACGACGAACCCAGCGGCGGCCATTTCAACGATTACACCGCCCACGGCGTGTTCGCCACCTTGCTGGTGCGCTGGGACTAGGCCGGCCATCACATGAACCTGGCGATTCGGACCGGGCGGTCTCTCGGCCCCAGCGATTTACGATGTACGATTTACGAGTCTCCGATGGAGCGAATTTTGGCTCTACGCGATTCGCGCGCCCGGCCATCTGCGCGGCGCGGCGCTCGTAAATCGTACATCGTAAATCGTCAAGTTTTTGGTAGATTAACGGCACGCCGTCGGAGCCCGGGCGGCGGTTGAATTGGGGCTGTTGTCGTGACCGAAGAGGATTACATCGCCCGGTTGAAATCCGGTTGGTCAGCGGGTCGGCCAGCTTCGCGCGAGGTGTTGTCGCTGGCGGCGGAGGCAGTGCGTGATTTTCCCCACTCGGCCATGCTCTGGTTCCTGCGCGGCCAGCTCCTCACGCGGGCGCCGGCGGACTACATTTTCTCTGACCTCGATGTAGTGTGCAGCTTCCAACAGGCGATCGAGCTCGACCCCACCTTGGCCGAGGCATGCAAAGAAATCGTCCCCGACCTTGAGATCGGGTCGAAAGATCCGGATAAACCAATCCGGCCTCGCCGGAAGTGATCCTCGAGAGGGGGAAACTTTCGCTCTCTGCCCTGGAATGAGCAATGAGCAATGTGCAATGAGCAATGTGCAATATCCGTGGCCATTCAGATTGCTCATTGCTCATTGGCCATAGGCGCCCGCGCAACGGACGGTTCATGGGTAGCCTCCACGGTTTAATGACCGCGCATTGGGACCAGGAACCGCTTAGACTTGTAACTGGTAACTGGTAACTGGTAACTGGAAATTGAAAACAGCGTCACAATCGGGTAGAGCATCCGCCAATCGCCAGTTACAAGTGACAAGTTACCAGTGACAAGTCGGTTCATAGAAAGCGCTGAACTGGACGGAAATTGTCGAGGAATGCGACTGCTGCTAACGTCCTGTCCGAATGTCCTTCGATCGGCAATTGGCCAAAGGCGCTCTGGCTGCGCTGGCGCAGCAGGGCATTTTTGTTGGCACGTCCTCCTGGAAATACCCGGGCTGGCGAGGCACCCTCTACGACGAAGCCCGCTACACCTATCGAGGCAAGTTCGCCGAGAGCCGCTTCGAGCAGCATTGCCTCGCCGAATACGCCGAGGTTTTTAAGACGGTCTGTGTGGACGCGGCCTACTACAAATTTCCCGAACGGCGCTATCTCGAAGGCATGATGTCACAAGTGCCGGAGGATTTCCGCTTCGCTTTCAAGGTCACGGACGAAATCACGATCAAGAAGTTCACCAACCTGCCGCGCTTCGGCGCGCGCGCTGGTCAGCCCAACGAAAACTTTTTGAACGCCGCTCTGTTCGCGTCCGCCTTCCTGAGGCCCTGCGAAGAATTCAAAGAGAAGGTCGGCTTGCTCATGTTCGAGTTCTCCCGATTCTACCCCAGTGACTTCGCGCACGGACGCGACTTCGTGGATGCCCTCGGCCAGTTCCTCGGGAAGATCCCAAAGGGCTGGCCTTACGGCGTCGAAATCAGGAACAAGAATTTTCTGCACCCCGAGTATTTCGGCGTCCTGCGCCAGCACGGAGTGGCGCATGTCTTCAACAGTTGGGCGAACATGCCGCCGGTGAGTAAACAGATGGCGCTGGCCGGCAGCCTGACTAATCCCAACCTGTGCGGGGCCCGGTTCCTCCTCGCGCCAGGCCGCAAGTACCACGAGGCGGTTGACTTGTTCAGCCCGTACGACCGGGTCCAGGAACCGAACGCGGAAGCCCGCGCGGCCGGGGCCAGGCTGATCCGGCAAGGCATCTCACCGAACCAGGAACGGAAGACGTTCATCTACGTCAACAACCGGCTTGAAGGCAACGCGCTGGCGACGATCGATGCCATGCTGGAACAGGCTGGGGCGGCGGATTGACTGGCTATTCCGTTTTTGCTAGGCATAACCATCACTAGTCGTCTCAGCTGACTGGTGGAGCCTTGTTATGTTCAAAAATGGAATTGTCCGGTTAGCGGTCCTTGCCGCGTTGGTTCTGTCCAGTCGTTCTGCTCTTGCGCAAAGCGGTTCAGTGAGCGGCTTGTATCGAATCACTGCAGGCACCTTTAGCGAGTGTTGCGGGATTACAGGGAATGATGTCAGGGTCTCGTTGCCGAACGCAACGCAGGCCTATGTTCAACTGACGGTTGATACGGAAAAGAACCTGGCGACGATGACATTCCTGGGGGGAGACCGGCAAACCGTCTTCAGTGTTGTCCCTTGCCCACTTGGCGATCCTATCGCTTTCAACTTCAGCTACGGGCTGGTCTTTTCCGATCACGTCGTGTTCCATGTCGACCCCGGTCCACCGCCCTATGGGCTGTATTGGAATTACACGGTTTCCAATTCCACCAGCAGCTTGCGGCTCGAAGGCACGCTGGGCACCGCGCAGAGTCTCTGCGTGGATGTGCCCAACCGATTCAATCATAGCAACGTCGTGGCCACTCTGGTTCCGGTCGGACCGGCCATCAAGGATTTCCAACGGGAAGGCGCCCTGGTGCGCTTCCGTTTCACCGGCGTTCCGCCGAACGACTTTTTCGTTGAGTTCAGCGATGCGCTGCCGGCCACGAACTGGCTTTCCTTGACGAATTATCGCGCCAAACTCCAGCCGATTGAGGCGGTGGCGTACGATTCGCTCACGAATGCCCCGGCCCGCTTTTACAGGATCCGCCAGCAGGACTGTCAATGCGATTGACCGCAGCCCGGGCAGGTCTGCTGAGGTCGCGCGGCCTGGTTCGAACGTGAGCAGCGCCCGTGGGCGCATCTTTTGGGGGAGCGGAGCCCAAGCCGTTAGCTGCGGAGCAGCGCCAGAAAGTAGCCCACGGCGTCAGCCGTGGGGGGTGGCGTGGCAGGGCAAGAGCCGCGGAGCGGCGAAAGAATTGCGGCTAGGGAGTGCGGGGGCAGAGCGCAGCGCCGACCCCGCTTTAACTTGAGCGCGTAAACAGGCGCGACGCCTCCCCTCCCATCCGCAAAAGCCAAAGCGCCGGCGCGCTGCGCTTGCCTGCGCACTCCAAATTACCTGGCGCCAGGCTGCTTGAGCGATTCGAGGTTGAACCGCTGGCCGAGGATGGCTAGCGTCCCGGCTTGAAGGCTCCGACGTCGTTCCCGATCACGAAAGGTATGTTGCCGTCCAGGAAAATATGAGACCCTGCTCGCTGGCTCTGGCCCTCTGGCTGATGGGGCCACATCGGCTGGGGGCCGCCACCCAACCCCTGGTGCTCCATCCCGACAACCCGCATTACTTTCTCTTCCGCGGCCGGCCGACGGTGCTGATCACTTCCGGTGAACACTACGGGGCGGTGCTCAATCTGGACTTCGATTACGCGAAGTATCTCGACGCGCTGCGCCGGGACGGGCTGAACCTGACGCGGACTTTCTCGGGCGCCTATGTCGAGCCGGCGGGCGCATTCAACATTGCCGGCAACACCCTGGCGCCGGCCCCGGGCCGCTTCCTCTGCCCTTGGGCACGGAGCGACAGCCCGGGCTACGCCCAAGGCGGAAACAAGTTCGACCTGGCCCGGTGGGACGCGGCTTACTTCAAGCGGCTGCGGGACTTTGTCCGGCTGGCCTCGCAGCACGGGGTGGTCGTGGAGATGAATCTGTTTTGTCCGTTCTACGAGGAGGCCCAGTGGAAGCTCAGTCCACAGTACACCGCCAACAACATCAACGGAATCGGGGCGGTCGCGCGCACCAACGTCTATTCCCTGGATCACCATGGCGGCTTGCTGGCGGTCCACGAAGCCATGGTGAGAAAGATTATCACCGAGTTGAAGGACTTCGATAATGTCTACTACGAAATCTGCAATGAGCCGTATTTCGGCGGTGTGACGATGGAATGGCAGCATCACATCGCCGGGGTGATCCAGGACACGGAACGTTCCTTCGCCGCTCAATCGCCCGGGTCGGGCCGCGCGCATCTCCTCTCTCAAAACATCGCCAACGGTCGGGCCAGGATCGAAAACCCGCATCCCGGCGTCTCGATTTTCAACTTTCACTACGCGTCACCGCCCGAAACGGTGGCGCTGAATTATCATCTGAACAAGGTGATCGGTGACAATGAGACCGGCTTCCAGGGAACCAACGACACGCATTATCGCAGGGAAGGCTGGGAGTTCATCCTGGCGGGCGGCGCGCTCTACAACAACCTGGACTACTCGTTCGTGGCCGGACATGAGCGGGGCGATTTCGTTTACCCGGCCAAACAACCCGGGGGCGGCAGCGCGGTCCTGCGCGGACAGCTGGGTTTTCTGAAAGCGTTTCTCGAGCGTTTCGACTTCGTCCGGATGAGGCCGGACAACTCGATCCTCAAGGGCGGGGTGCCGGAGAAGGCGCGCGTTTACGCGCTGGTCGAGCCGGGCAAACAATATGCGCTGTATCTGTTCGGTGGTTCCCAGGCGAGCCTGGTGCTGGAACTGCCCGCCGGAACCTTCCAGGCCGAGTGGCTCAATCCGATCCACGGCAAAATCGACAAGCGGGAAAAGATCAGCCACGCCGGTGGCGCGGTGACGCTCGCCTCGCCGCGGTACGCTCCAGACATCGCGCTGCGCCTGGTTCGACGGAGGTGATCGGCGGGGCAGGCTCGGTGGTCCGTGATCCGGTTCGAGAGGATCAGGGGGCTCTCCATGAACCTGGCGATTCGGACCGGGCGGTCTCCCGGGCTCAGCGATTTACGATGTACGATGTACGATTTACGAGCTTCCGATGGAGGGATCGCGGCTCTACGCGATTCGCACGCCCGGCGATCTGCGCTGCGCGGCGCTCGTAAATCGTACATCGTACATCGTAAATCGCTGCGGGAGCGGCGGCGGTCCGGTTCATGGCCCCAACTCACGTCAAATTTTTGAGGTGTTCCCTTTCCATGAACCTGACTTGTCACTGGTAACTGGCGATTTGCAGAAGGTCATCCCGAACGTGATTCGGTTTTCAGTTTCCAGTCACCAGTTACCAGTTATCAATTGCCAGCTCTGCGGCCTTCCCGGGTCCGCTCAATCATCGCCGAGCCGCAGCAGTTCGACACCGAGGATGTTCGGATTCCCGCCCTGGATCGAGCCGAGCAACTGGGCGTCCGGTTCACTATCGAGCTGAAGACGACAACAGGCCGCCGTGGCGCCTTCGAAGATGACGTTCTGCACTTCCTCGATGTTGATTTCGGTCCGGCGGATCTGGTCCATGACAAACGCCAGCACGCCCACGCGGTCATGGTGGCGGACGACCAATTGCCACTTCGCCGGCGTGCGGGTGGCGAGGTTGACGCAATGGAGGACGACACCGGTCTTAACAAACGTCTCGATGATGCGGAGGGCTTCGTCGGCGATGGCTTCCTGGGCTTGGCTGGTCGAGGCGCCAATGTGATGTGTGCCGTAGAAATTGGGCAGGTCGAGGATGGGGTCGTCGAAATTGGCCGTGGCGTCGACGGGCTCGGGGTCGAACACGTCCAGGCCGGCACGCAGCTTCCCGCCTTGCAGCGCGGCGCGCAAGGCGGCCTGGTCGACCACTTCGCCCCGCGCGGTGTTGATGAGAATGGCGTTGGGCTTCAGCAACGCCAGGCGCGAGGCAGTAACGAATTTTCGCGTCTCGGGTTTGAGCGCCAGGTGCAGCGTCACGATGTCGGCCCGGCGGAAAATGTCGTCGGCATCGGCGCAGTATTCGACGCCGAGTTCCTCCGCTTGTTGGGGCGTGAGCGATCGCGACCAGGCGATCAGGCGCAACCCGAACGCGCGCGCGCGGGTGATGACCTCGCGCCCGATTTGCCCGACGCCGATCACCCCCAGGGTTTTGCCAAAAATGCCGTCGGCTTTGGAGAATTCCTTCTTGTTCCACTGGTGGGCACGGAGGGCGGCCACATTGTCGGCGACGCGACGGTCGATCCCGAGGAGCAGGGCGAAGACCAGCTCGGCGACCGCGACCGCATTCTTCCCGGGACAGTTGCTCACGAAGACGCCGCGGGCCGAGGCGGTCTTGACGTCGATGGTGTTGACACCCGCGCCGGCGCGCAGGACCAGGGTCAATGGTTCGGAGGCCCGCAGCGTTTCCGCCGTCACCGGCTTGCTGCGCACGACCAGGATTTTGTATGGAGCAATCAGCTTGGGCAGATCCTCGGGCCGGACGGTTGGATCATAGGTGACGGCGCAGCCGAGCCTGGCCAGGCGCTCGATCTGAGCTTCCGAGAATTTGTCAGCAATCAAGGTTTTCATCCGCAAAGCATCGCCCGGGAGTATACGACGGTGGCGCCGTCGAGCGTCAATCGGTCAATTCGGAGATTGTTGTTCGCCCGGGAAATGTGCTAGACAGTGGGCACGACCGAACCGCGCCAGCCTCACGCTGGCGGCCTGGGACATCGACCGTGGGCCGGACGGCCCGGAGAGCAAAGGAACCTTCCCCGCTGTTCCGGCAACCGGTTTTGTGACCGCACGCCGGCAGGAACGAGCGTGCGCGGTCAACGTCGTCGCGGCGGAACAATCGAGCGCAACCTTGCACAACTATGGTCAGCAAATCCCTGATTCATTGGATGCCCGCTCTTCTGCTGGCAACAAACGCCTCCGGTTTCGACCGTGGCTTGAGCATCGGAGTGAACTTTGGCGCCGACGAGGTGAACTTCAATGGCGGGTTGCCGTCCGCGCTCGCGCCGGGAGATGTCGCCGGCGTTTTTCCTCAGGCCAATTGGAACAACCTGCCCGGGGCCGCGGGCAGCGCATTCAGCGTGGTCCACGACTTCGCGGGGCGCTCCGCCGCCACGTCGGTGACGGTCACCTGGTCCAGCCCGAACACGTGGTCCACCACCGGCCACGGTGAGGAGAACAATGGTTTCCCTCCGGGATACGATTTCCAGGATTGTCTGCTGCCACCCGGCACCGTTCTGTTTGGCTCCCCTGGCAGTGGCGTGATTGCCGACGACGGGACCGGCAGCAACTGTGTCGTGCACTTGACGGATGTCAATCAAGGCAGCGCCTTCGGGGTGTTCGTCGTTCCTGCTCCCGCCGCGGGGGCCAATGTGGACCACATTCACCTGCACTGGCGAAGCCTCGTTGGCGGCGATGACGGCTACTTCTGTTCCTATGCTCAGTTCGGCCGGCCGGGCGCCGACGGCTATAGTTTGAGTTGGGCCACGGACCTGCCCAATCCACCGACTTACGGCAATCCTGGCGAGGAAGGCGCCGGCACGGGCGTGATCGTCACGGTGGACACGTTCGACAACGGTGGCGGCGAAGCGCCGGGTTTGGAGATTAAGTGGCAGGGCCAGCGCGTGGCCTTCGACAGCATCTACGCGGATCCGGGTTTGGCCAAAGATTACTTGCGCAAAGGCGTTTTCGTGGAAGCGGACCTGAACATCGATGCCGCCGGCGAGGCGACTTTCACTTACGACGGGCGAGTCCTCACGGCGCTGCTAACCAACTGGACCGGGATTGCGGGCGGCAATTTCATGTTTGGCGCCCGCACGGGAGGGGCCTGCGACAATCATTGGATTGACGATTTGCTCATTCTGACCTTTCCGGCGTCGAACCGCCCGCCGGTGCTCGCGCCCATCGGCTTCCAGACGGTTCTGCCGGGAGAAACCTTGCGGGTGACGAACGTGGCGACGGACGTCAACGCGCCGGAGCAGACGCTGGCGTTCGCGTTGGATCCGGGTTTTCCCGCGGGTGTCTCCATCGATCCGACGAGCGGTCTGTTGACCTGGACTCCCGCGCCCTGGCAGGCGGCCAACACCTACACGATTGTCGTGCGGGTTACGGACAATGGCTCGCCGCCTTCCAGCGACTCCCGGACCTTCCAGGTCGCGGTGCTCGGGTCCTTGCCGAAGGTCTCGATCAACGAATGGATGGCGTCCAACACCGGGACGGTGAACGATCCCGCCGACGGCGCCTTCGATGATTGGATCGAAGTCTTCAATGCCCAGGCCAACGCCGTGGATCTCTCCGGCTATCATCTCAGCGATGATCTTCTGCTCTCGTCGCCGAGCGACTGGACGTTTCCCCCAGGCACCTTCATTCCCCCACAGGGTTTCCTGCTGGTTTGGGCCGACAATCAATCCAATCAGCCGGGACTCCACGCCAACTTCAAGCTGAGCACCGCCGGTGAAGTCATCACCCTGCGCACTCCCGATTTGCGCTTGCTCGACGCGGTGATTTTCGGCCTGCAAACCAGCGACGTCAGCCAGGGCCGCTGGCCGGACGGTTCGGACCGGATCGTGGCCATGAACCGTCCCACTCCCCAGGCGCCCAACTCCTGCCAACCCATCATCACCCGGCAGCCTCAATCGCTGACCGTGCCCGTCGGTGGCAGCGCCACTTTCACCGTCGAAGCAGCCGGCGCATCCCCCTTGGCCTACCAGTGGCGGCGCGACGACTTGAACCTCGCGGGACAAACCAACGACACGCTCTCCATCGCTGAGGTCCAGCCGACCGACGCCGGGTTTTACTCGGTGCGCGTGGAGAATAGCGCCGGCTTTGCGCTCAGCAGCAGCGCCGCACTCCGCGTGCAGACGCCACCGGGCATTGTCGCGCCACCGGTGAGCCTCACCACCAACCTGGGCAGCGACGTGGCGTTCAGCGTCGTGGCCTCAGGCAGCGCGCCTCTCTCTTTCCAGTGGCGCTTGAATGGGCAGAACATTCCCGGCGCGACCAACCCGGTGTTTTCCATCACCGGCCTGAAACTGACCGACGCCGGCACTTACAGCGTGGTCGTGGCCAACGGCGCCGGCGCCCTCACCAGCACCGAGGCGCGGCTGGCCCTCAACGTTCTCCTGAAGCCGCCCGGCGATAACTTCAGTCAACGCGCCCTGCTCACCAACGCGAATGGACTCGTCGGCGGATCGAACGCGGACGCGACGAGGGAGTTGGGGGAACCCAACCACGCTGGCAAGACAGGCGGAAAATCCGTGTGGTACAGCTGGCTGGCCCCCAGCAACGGCATCGCCACTTTCAGCACCAGCGGCAGCCCTTTCGACACCTTGGTGGCGGTTTACACCGGGTTCGACTTGAACGAACTGTCCCTCGTCGCCGCCGACGATGACAGCGGCCCTTTTTTCTCGAGTCAAATCCACTTTAATGTTGAGGCGGGGGCGTCCTACCAGATCGCCATCGACGGCTTCGGCGGCGCCGCGGGAGACTACGTGGTCAACTGGCAGACTGAGCCGACGAGGCAGCGGGTGCCGACCCTCCTTTCCCAGCCCGAGAGTCGCACCGCCCTGCCGGGCAGCAATGCGTTGTTCAGCGTGGTCGCCAGTCCCAGCAATGTCACCTATCAGTGGTTCTTCAACGGCGCGCCCATCGTCCAAGCAACGAATCCCACGCTCCTTCTCGCCCAGGTCCAGGCCGAACAGGTTGGCTCCTATGCCGTCCTGGTCAGCAGCGCCGAAGGGCGCTCGGTCTTGAGCCAGCCGGCGATCCTGGAGATCGGCCCATACCCGAATGCTCGCTCGGCTGACAAAGTGCAGGACTTGTTCGCTCCGGGGCTGACCGGGTTCCTCCCGGCTTCGGGTGCCAACTCGGTTTCCATCGGCACGATCGGGTCGCAAATTCTCAACAGCACCAACTCGACCACCTCCCTGCGCGAGACAAATCATTGCGCGGTGATTGGCGGCGCCTCGCGCTGGTTCACGCTGACCGCGGGCGGCACGGGGACGTTCGAACTCGACACCGAGGGCAGCGCGTTCGACACGGTCCTGGCGGTCTACCTGGGAAAGGATCTGCTCACGCTCCAGTTCGTGGCCTGCAACGACAACGCGTTTCCGACCGTGGGCTGGAGCCGGGTGACCTTTCCGGTGAGCAACGGGGTGGAATACAAGATCGCCGTGGACGGCGCCTCCGGCTCATCCGGGGTGGCGCCATTGCATTGGGCGTTGGGACATCCGCCGGATTACCAGGTGACGCTGACACCCCCGGCCACCCAAGTGCTGCGCGAGGACGATCCCCTGGTGCTGGCGACGAGCCTGGTCCAGGGAATTCCCCCCGCGCGCTTCCAATGGTATCGCGATGGCGTGGTGATCCCGAACGCGACCAACGCCACGTTCGCCCTCGACCGGGTCGGGCGCGGGGGCAGTGGCGTCTATAGCGTGGTGGCCAGCAACGTCATTGCCGTGGCCAGGCAAACCGTCGCGGTGGTCAACCTGGACCTGCCGTTGCGGCTGGGCGTTGCGCGGGTGGAGCAGGGCGACCAACGGTTTCTCTTGCTCACGGGCACCGCCAGCCAGGGGTTCACCTTGCGCGCGGGAGGAGAATTAGCCACGTCCACGACGCTCTGGACCAACTCCCTGCCTTACCAGCTCTTGTCCTACAAGGATCCGATTCCGCCGAACGCCAGCCACCGTTTTTATTGGGCCCAGCCCTGGCCTTGAGCTTGTGCTTGGTCGTGGCGCCAACCGGTTGCCGGAACACCGGCCCCTTAAGACGGGGCGCCAAGCGGGTCGCAACGATGTTGAATCCGGAGGAAGGAATTCGAGTTGGCCAGGAATTCGAAATCGGTGGTGACTTCCGCGAAGCGGAGGTGGCGCAACTCGGGATCGTGCTTCAACGGGTCGAGGTAACGGCAGCGTTTGGCTTCGAAGCTCACCAGCGGATAGAAGCGGGCTTCGCCTTTGGTCACCCGCATGATTTCCCGCACCGACTGTTGATGGAATGCGTAGTCCAGTTGATCCTCATAAACGAACATGAGATAGGACACGAGGGTCAGATCGAACTGGCCATCGCGAAACGGGAGCCGGGGCAGTTTGCCGGACCGGTAACGGGTGCCGCGGTGGATCCGGTAATCGGCGAGGAAGGCCTTGTAGGCCCGTTCGCGATAGCGCCGCAGCTCCGCCGGCGATTTGTAAAACCCCCATCGGTAGGTTTGCAGGTCGCCGATCACTTTGACGACCTGGTCAAGGTCCGGCTGGCAGCGGGCCTCGATTTCCTCCAGCGACTGCTCGTAAATGAGGTCGAAGGCGGTGCTGTCGAGTCCCTGCGCATGGGCTTCGGCGCAAAAGGAGCTGACGCCGGAAGCGACGTCGAGGATGGCTTGACCGCGCAGCGCCGCGCGGTCGAGCGCGAAGCAGCGCACGTATTCTTCGAAGGTGCGTCCGAGGAGGACGACTTTGTCGAGCACGAGACCTTGTTTCATCGTTGGTTCTCAAGCAAAGGGATTTTCGGCGGGTTGGCCTGGTAGCCCAGCAACTGGCGTTGCCGGATAATCTTGGCGACTTCCGCTGGCACCATCTCCACCCAGGTTGGGTCCCCGCTCTTGAGCTTGGCCAGGGCGGTGCGGGAAAAGATCGGCAGGTACTTTTCGTTGATGTCCTTCAAGCCTTCGATGTAGCGGTTTTCGTAGAGGTAGGCGTAAAGGTGCCGGAGGTTGGGCGCGACGCGCAGGTTGCCGGCGGTGATGAGCGCGCCGGTCGCCTGGTCCTGCAGCGGATAGACGTAGAGCTTGAGATCATTTTTGAACATGCGGCCAAACGATTCGAGAATGCCGCCTTCGAGGTCCGCGTAATATTTCTCGTCAAAGATCTCGCGCAGCGTCGGCACGCCCATGACGATACCGATCTTCTTCTTCGTGTAATGGAAGAGATAGGACGCCAGCCGGTGAAACTCCGCGTAGTTCGAAATGAGCACGGTCCGGCCCAGGGTGCTGAGGATATCCACGCGGTCGAGGAAGTCCCGGTGATCGATCTCCCCGCCGTCGCTCAGGTTCTTCAGCGTCATCTCCATCAGGACGAGCGATTCCTCGCCTTCCACGCCCGGCTCCTGGACGAACTGCGCCTGGGCGCAATGCAGCATGTCGAGCGTGACGTGGGTGACGGGGCGAAAGCTGCCGCGCTCGACGAGAATCGGCTTCTTGTAAAGCATGTCGGCGGCGTTGACCACTTCGCCATTGGCCGTGAACATGGCGGCCTGGGTCAACCCGCGCTGCACCAACTGCAGGCTCATCAGGCGATTATCGACCTCGGCGAAGGCCGGACCGGAGAACTTGATCATGTCCACCCCGATGCGTTCCGGGGTGAGATCGTCCAGGAGCGATTGGAGGAGGGTTTCCGGTTCCGCGTGGTGATAGTGGGCGCCGTAAATCAGGTTCACCCCGATGATGCCCAGCGCCTCCTGCTGCGCGAGGTTTTCCCGGTCCAACATCCGGACATGGATGATGACTTGCGACGGTTCGGTCCCGGGCTCGGCTTCGAAGCGGATGCCCATCCAGCCATGGCACTCGTCCCGTTGGATGTAGCTCTGCGCCGCGACCGTTTCGGCGAAGGCGAAAAAGCGCGTGACCGAGCCGCGCTTTTCCTTCAGGCGTTCCAGCAACAGGGCGTATTCGTGGTCGAGCATGGTGAAGAGGCGCTGGCGGCCCACGTAGCGCTCGCTCTTTCCGTAGATGGCGTCGCTGACCTGCGTGTCGTAAGCGGAGATGGTCTTGGCCACGGTGCCGGAAGCGCCGCCGACCCGGAAGAACCATCGGGCGACTTCCTGGCCGGCGCCGATCTCGGCGAAGGTGCCGTAGATCGCCTTGTCGAGATTGATGCGCAGCGCCTTCTGGTGAGTGCCGAATTTTTGTGGGGCGGTGCCGACGCTTTCCGGTTTCATAACGCGGGGATTATCGGTCAACCGGGTCGGGGCGACGAGAGGAAAAGAGAAGTCAGTCGCGGCAGATCCGGCCAATTCATTGAGCCGCCGGGATCAAGCCTTGAATTACTGTTCCAGCACGGCGAAGAACCGGCGCAACTCCTCCTCGATCTCGGCGGGGTCCGCCACCGTGCGAACGATCTCTTCGTGCACCAGCTTTCGGTAGCGCTCCCGCAAACGATGGACGGTTACCGCGACCGCGTTGGGCCGCAGGTTGACGCGCGTGGCCGCCGCGTTGTAATCGCCTGATTCGGCATCCTCGATGAGAAATTGTTTCAAGTCCTCGAAGAGCTCGGCCCGTCCGGCGGCGGTTTGTTCCTCGCGCAAACGGGTCAGGGCGTGCTCGAAGAGGGTGAGGAACCAGTTGCGCTCGAAAATCTTTTCCGGGGAGAGGTCGGAGGCCGGTTCCAGCTTGAAGCGGGTTTCGGCATCGGTGTCGTCCAGGGAGATCAAGGTGTAGCGGCCGCCCCGTTTGGCGGCGCGTTCGTAATCGCGTTGGTTGGAAAGAAAATGGTTGAGCGCGGCCAGGAGAAAGGAGCGAAACTTGCCCCGCCGTCGATCGACCGCGCCGAGATAGTTTTCCTTGATGAGCCGGTAAAAGAACTCCTGGTTGAGATCCTGGGCCTTATGGGGGTCGCAGCCTTTGCGCCGAATGTAAGCATAGAGCGGGTACCAGTAGGTGCGACACAACTTCTCCAGGGCCGCCGCCGCCTCGGGAGAGCCTCCTCGCTGCGCCGTCAGCACGTTCGTCCACGAGGTCGCGGCAAATTGGGCCCCATAACCCGTCTCGGGCCGAGCGTGGTCTTCAGGCAACGTCATGATACCGGACGATGGCGCCAGATTGCTTGAACGGTTGCTCCGCGCGCGGGCGAACAGGCTCAAGTCGGAATCGGCCAGCCCGCACCCGGCCATTCAACGACCTGATCGCGCGCTTGGCCAGAACAATCGTCCGGAGCGCGGGCCGTCCCGGCCCGCAGCGCACTGCCCATCGCCGAGAGTTGGGATCGTTCAACCGCGTTAGTCCCGGTCACGCGCTGCGGACGGGGACCGTCCGCGCGCCAGGGCTCATCGAGGCCCAACCACGCCTGAAGTATTGATTGAAAAACCGCTGCGCCTCTTCCAGCCTTGGGGCATGAACCTCTGCCTGGGTTTGGTAGTGCTGGCCGTGGCTTGGCTCCTGTCCGGATGCGGAAAGAACGGGGCCACGACGGCCGAGCCTCCGCCGGCCCAGGCCGAGACGAATACCGTGCCGATCCATTATTACCTCGATCATGCCCAACCGAAGCTTCGGACGGTGAAACTTTGGCTGGGCCCGCACGAAATCGATGCGGAACTGGCAGTTTCGGTCACCGAGGTTTCCACCGGAATGATGTTCCGCACCGCCATGGCGGAGAACGAAGGGATGCTCTTTTTGTTCGCCCAACCCGATCAGCGCAATTTTTACATGCGGAACTGCGTGATCCCGCTTTCGGCCGCCTACATCGACCCGCGGGGTGCCATCGACCAGATTGTTGACTTGCAGCCCGGGGTCGAGAAACCCGTGCCGTCCCGGAGCGACCAGATTAAGTACGTGCTGGAAATGCCACAGGGCTGGTTTGCCCGGCACCACGTGACTCCCGGCATGGTCCTCAATACCTCGGAGGGCCCGTTGAAAAATCTGCGCGGTTTGCTGCCGTGAAGTCCATCATCCCTGGCCCTCGATCTGAGGCTCTCTTCGCCGAAGCCTTGCAATACATCCCCGGCGGGGTCAATTCGCCCGTCCGCGCCTTTCGCGCCGTGGGCGGCCAGCCGTTCTTCGTCGACCGGGCCAAAGGCGCCCGGCTCTGGGATGTCGATGGGAACGAACTGATCGATTACGTCGGCACCTGGGGGCCGGCCATCCTGGGCCACGCGCATCCCGCGATTATTGAAGCGGTGCGGCGGACCGCGGAGCAAGGGACCAGCTTCGGCATTCCGAATCCGTTGGAAGTGACGATGGCGAAACTCATCCGCCAGGCGGTGCCCAGCGTGGAGAAAGTCCGGATGTGCAACTCCGGCACGGAAGCGACCATGTCGGCCATCCGCCTGGCGCGCGGGTTCACGAAGCGGGAGAAGATCATCAAGTTCGAAGGGTGTTACCATGGGCATGCCGACTCGTTGCTGGTGAAGGCCGGCTCCGGCGCGTTGACTTTCGGGCACCCGGACAGTGCCGGCGTGCCGGCGTCCTTCACCGAGCATACCATTGTGCTTCCTTTCAACGAAGTGGAACCGGTGAAAGCGGCGTTTGCGGCGAACGCCGGGAAAATCGCCGGCATTATTCTCGAACCAGTGCCGGGCAACGCCGGTGTCTACGTTCCCAAGCCCGGTTATCTGGAATTTCTCCGCGCGATCACAGTGGACCATGGCGCCCTGTTGATTTTCGATGAAGTCATGACCGGTTTTCGCCTGGCGCAGGGCGGGGCCCAGCAACGCTTCGGCATCCGGCCCGATCTAAGTTGCTTCGGCAAAATCATCGGAGGCGGTTTGCCGGTGGGGGCATTTGGCGGGGCGGGGGAGATCCTGGACTGCCTGGCGCCGCTCGGACCGGTCTATCAGGCCGGCACGCTCAGCGGCAATCCGCTGGCGATGGCGGCCGGCATCGCCGCGCTCGACGAGTTGCGGGCATCGCGCGCCCACGAACAACTCGAGAAACTCGGCGCGCAACTCGAGGCCGGTCTGAAGGAGGCCGCCCATTCGGCGCGTGTTCCGGTGCAACTCAACCGCTGCGGTTCGATGTTCTGCGCTTACTTCACCGATCATCCCGTCCACAATCTCGCGGACGCATTGCGGAGCGACCGCGCCCGGTTCGCGAAATTTTTCCACGGCATGCTGGCCGAGGGCATTTACCTGGCGCCGTCCCAGTTTGAGGCGGGCTTCATTTCGCTGGCGCATACCGCCGCCGACATCGAACAGACCGTCGCGGCGGCATCGAAGGTCCTGCGAGAGCTGAATTGAGGTGTTTCGCCACGACTTGCACCCTATGCGCTACCTCGCCATCGACCACGGCACGAAACGAATGGGCATCGCCGTCAGCGATGAATTGAAATTGATTGCCCAGCCCCTGGAATTCATCCCGAGAGAGCCGTTCGACCGTTTTCTCGTCCGGCTCAAGCAAATCCTCGCGGAGAAGGAGGTCGAACTCGTGCTCGTCGGCATGCCGCGCAACCTCGATGGCACGTACGGACCGGCCGCGCAGAAGGTCGATGCCTTCATCGCCGAACTGAAGGAGGCCATCCCGGTTCCCATCCAGACGATGGACGAGCGCCTGACGTCTGCGCAGGCAAACCGCGTCCTCCTCGAGGCCCGGATCCGCCGCTCCAGCCGCAAGGAAAAGGTGGACAAAATGGCCGCGGCCATCTTGTTGCAAAGTTATTTGGATGCGAGAAGCGGGGATTGATTCCGGATTACTTTGCCGCTGTGGACACCGTCAAAGTCAAACTGACCATTGCCTACGATGGCACCGCCTACCAAGGCTGGCAGGTGCAAGCGACGGGGCTCGGCGTGCAGCAGAAAATCGAAGAGGCGGCGGCGAAGCTTTTTTCCACTCCCAAACGCATCCATAGTTCCAGCCGGACGGATACGGGGGTGCACGCGCTGGGCATGGTGGCGCATGTCGACCTTCCCAAAGCCGAGTTCAAGATGTCGTTGCGCAAACTGGCCCTCGCGCTCAACGCCTACTTGCCGGAGGACATCCGCATCGTCTCGGCCCAACGGATGCCGGCCAGCTTTCATGCCCGCTTCCACGCCCGCGGCAAACAATATCGGTATTTCGTCTGGAATCATCCGGCGATGAATCCGCTCCTGCGGCGCCAGGCGTGGCACGTGCCTGTGAAACTTGACCTCCCGGCCATGCGGACGGCGGCCGTCCACTTGCTCGGCCAACATGACTTCCGGTCGTTCGCCGCCACTCACACTTACGACATCGCCGACACCGTGCGGACGCTCACGCGGTGCGAACTCAGGCGGCGCGGGTCGTTGCTCACCTTCATCATTGAAGGGGACGGCTTTCTCTACAAGATGTGTCGCGGCCTCGTGGGCACGCTCGTGCAACTGGGCCAGGGCAAGTTTGGCGAGCCGGAACTCAAGCGGATGCTGGCGGCCAGGAATCGACGCGTGGCCGGCATGACCGCGCCGGCGCACGGGCTGGTCCTGTGGAAAGTGTTCTATCGAAAAGCCGGGACGGGACGAACGGCCCGGACAGCGAAGCCTTGACCTATGCACCTTGTGCTCGTCGAACCGGAAATCCCGCCCAACACCGGCAACGTCGCGCGGCTTTGCGCCGCCACCCGGACCCGGCTCCATCTGATCGAGCCATTCGGATTCGACCTGGGCGACAAACAACTCAAACGGGCCGGAATGGATTATTGGGAACAAGTCGAGTGGCGGCGCTGGCCAAACTGGCGGGCCTTCCACGACCAACTGCCGGTTGGGGCGCGCCTTTGGTTCATCGAGTCAGGCGGCCCGCGCCATTACGCACAGGTTTCCTATCGGCCGGACGATTATCTGGTGTTCGGCCGTGAGACGGCGGGCTTGCCGAGAGCCTTGCTCGATGAGCACCGGGACCAGTGGCTGCGCATCCCCCTCTTCCATGCCCAATCGCGGTCCTTAAATCTTTCCAATTGCGCGGCCCTGGTCCTGTTCGAGGCCTTGCGACAACGCGGATTTCAAGGCGAAGTCTGAGCGGAACCGGCCACGAGAAAAACCTGTTGACCCTGAAAAGCGCGCTTTGTTACCTTGCGCCTCAATGAATCTGCCGAACCCTCTCCTGCCGGTCGTGCGCGTCGTCGTCGACTGACGCGGCCGGTAGCTTGGTTCGTGCTCCAGGTCGCCCGCCGTTCCCTCCGGGACGCGGGTTTTTTGATTTACCAACTATGCGGCATACCATCTCGGTGCTGGTCGAAAACAAGTTCGGCGTGCTCACGCGCGTGGCGGGCTTGTTCAGCGGGCGCGGCTACAACATCGACACGCTCAATGTCGGCCCGACCCACGACCCCAACACCAGCCGCATGACCATTGTCACCCGCGGCGACGATGCGACCATCGAACAAATCGTCAAGCAGCTGAACAAATTGGTCGATGTGCTCGCCGTCCAGGACTTCCGTAATGCGGAATATGTCGATCGGGAGTTGGTGTTGGTGAAAGTGAAAGTGGACTCCGCCACCCGCGCCGAAGTCATGCAGGTCACCGACATCTTCCGGTCCAAGATTGTCGACGTCCAGCCCGAGACGCTTACCATCGAAGTCACCGGCAACGAAAGCAAGGTCGAGAAGTTCCTCGACCTGATGAAGACCTTCGGCATCGTGGAACTGACCCGGACCGGCCAGGTGGCCTTGCCGCGCCGGTGAGCTCCCGCAGCCGGTCAGGATGAGATACTGAGTTTGAAAATCCCGTAACAGTGTCCGGCAGGTTTTTCGCCGCAACGGAACGCAAAGAACGCAAAAGCCCAACCATCAAACCACCTCCACTCATGCCCGCCAAAGTATTCACCGACCAGGACGCCGACTTGAATGTGCTCCAGAACAAAACCCTGGCCGTGCTCGGCTTCGGTTCGCAAGGTCACGCCCACGCGCTCAATCTCAAAGACAGCGGACTCAACGTGATCATCGGCCTCTACGAGGGCAGCAAGTCGATCCCGGTCGCCAACCAGAAAGGATTTGAAGTTTACCCCACCGCCGAAGCCGTGCGCCGGGCGGACATCAGCTTCGTCGCCCTGCCCGACACCAAGCAACCGGCGGCCTACGCCAAGGACATCGCGCCCCACCTGGCGAAGGGCAAGACGCTTCTCTTCTCCCACGGCTTCTCCATCCATTTCAAAACCATCACCCCACCCAAGGACGTGGACGTGATCCTGGTAGCGCCCAAAGGGCCGGGCCACATCGTCCGCCGCCAATACACCGAAGGCAAAGGCGTGCCCGCGCTCATCGCCGTGTATCAAAACCCGAGCAAGACGGCCAAGACGGTCGCGCTGGCCTGGGCCAAGGGCATCGGCGGCACGCGCGCCGGCGTCATCGAAACGACCTTCAAAGAGGAAACCGAGACCGACCTCTTCGGCGAACAGACCGTCCTCTGCGGCGGGGCCAGCGCGCTGGTCCAGGCCGGCTATGAAGTGCTGGTCGAGGCCGGCTACCAACCGGAGATGGCTTACTTCGAGTGCCTCCACGAGTTGAAACTGATCGTGGACCTGATGAACGAAGCAGGCATCAGCGGTATGAGATTCTCCATCTCCGAAACGGCCAAATGGGGCGACGTCACCGTCGGTCCCAAAATAATCGACCGCAGCGTGAAGAAGCGCATGAAAGCCGCCTTGAAGGAAATTCAGAACGGCAAATTCGCCAAGGGCTGGGTCAAGGAATACCAGACCGGGTATAAGAAGTACCATGCCCTGCTCAAGAAAGGAGAAAACCACGGCATCGAGAAAGTCGGTGCGCGCCTGCGCGCCCTCATGCCGTGGATGCAGAAGCGCTCCATCAAGGGCGCCCAGGCGGCTTACTGAGCGAACCGTGCGCCGCGTAGGAGTATTGTGTCGCGTCGTGGTTTCTTCTCCCTCTCGTTTCCGTCATGGGTGGGGATGTGTTGAGGGGGCGCTGGAGATGGCACATTGCTCATTGCTCATTGCTCATTGCTCATTTTTCATTTGTGGAGGTGAAAGTGGACGGAAAGGACAAAATGTGAAATGAGCAATGAGCAATGAGCAATGTGCAATCCTCAGCCACAGGGCGTTAAAGAGCTGTTCCGTTCTCAACAAAGCCCGGGTGAATTTTCTTTCGCAACCGTTCAGGCGATTGGGTGTTTGGCTTCCTATCAACTACTGGGGCGGATGAACCAAATAATTCGAGTCCGGTCCTGCTGTGCGGCGGGTGCTTTGGCCTGCTCAGGCAGGGGTCTGGCCGCTGACCGGATCCCCCTTGTGGGCTGCGCCTGCGGCATTTCAGGGCTAAAGCTTTCGTCGCCAAAGCCGAAAATTGGTGTGGTGCCGGCGCTCACAATAAAGTATGTTCGTCGTTATGAAGTGTAGTAAGCAAGGGCTGATCTGTCTGGCGGGCGCCTTGGTCCTGTCCGGGGCCTGCCTCAAGGCCCGGGCTGACGCCAAGTCCAATCCCTACGATGCGATCGTCGAACGGAATCTGTTTGGGTTGAAGCCACCGCCGCTGCCGGATACCAATTCGACGAGCACGATGCCAGCCGCGCCACCTGCCCAGGTGGAGGTGACCGGCATTACCAGCATTCTCTCCAGCAAAAGGGTTTTATTGGAGATCGTTCCCGGGCCAGGCAAGCCGATGCTCAAACCCATCCTCTCGGAAGGGGAACGGGTGGAATCGGTCGAGGTCGTCTTCATCGACGTCGAGAAGAACGAAGTCACGATCAAGAACGGTTCGGTGTTGACCAACCTCACGTTCAAAGTGGCCAAAGCCGCGACCCCCCCGGCGCCAACTCTCAGCGGATTTGTGCCGCCAGCCATCCCGTCGCCCATCGTGCAGCCGGTGATCCACAACCCGGCCAACCCCAATGCAGCCCCTGCCGGGCGCAACAGCGTCATGGTGGCGGGAGGTAACGGCTCCGCCCCTCCGGCCAACCCGGTCCCGGCCACGCCAACGTTCGGCGGCCAAAACCCTGCGGTTCCAAATCCGCCGGTGGTGAACAGTGGGGCCGATGCCGGTTTCCGCCAGATTCCATCACGGCCCGTCCGCACGACTACTCCGCAAGGCAGCGCCGCTCCCATCACCCGGGAGGAGCAGTACATTAATGTTGAGCTCAACCGTCTGCTCAATGATGCGAAAAACCAGCAAAACCAGCAGGCAGGACAGCCCGCGATCCCCCCGCTTCCGCCAACTCCATTGAGCCCGACGACGACCACGGAAGGCAATCAGCCGGTCTACCAAGGCGGTCCTTTCAATCTTCTTCCGCCAAAAAAGTACAACAATAGGCAGTAATCTCGCAGCGAAGCTTTCCGCCCGGGCCAGCAAGAGGCCTCCGGGCAACGCTCGGGATCGGAACCCCTCCTCCTCCCTTACCACTTGAGTTTGGCCGGGAAGAATTCCGCGATCAACTCTTCGTAGAAAGGACGGATCTTTTTCACATCCGGCCGGTCGTGGCTCTTGGTATATAGGTCGTAAGGATTGAACGCCCGCACCCAGTCGAACATTTTCCGGTCTTTCTCGTTCATCAGATAGGCATAGGCCCCTTCGCGGTGAGCGGGATAAAATGAGTGATACCGGATCATGTAGAGCGCCTCGTCCGGCAGGCAATCCTTCACCACGTGATAGAGATACTCGTCATGACCCCACGACAGGTGGACCTTGTCCAAACCGCAGCCTTCCTCATAGATCCCAAGTCGACTTTGGTAGCGCGGGTTCTGTGAATCCGGGTTGTCGGCGAAATAGGGATGAAACACGATCGTCTCGGAGAAGGCGCAGCCGACCGGGAACGTGTCGCCCACCACGGCCCACTGCGGTTCGCCGTAAAGGCAAAGGATTTTGCCCAAGTCGTGGATCAGTCCCGTGAGGATGAACCAGCGCGGGTGTCCGTCGTTGCGAATTTGTTCCGCCGTCTGCAACAGATGCTCGAGCTGGGAAAGGTCCGTGTCCGGATCGCTGTCATCCACCAGCGTGTTGAGGTACTCCATCGCTTCCCAAATGCCCATGGCCCGGCGTGATCGGGCAAGAAATTCTTGTTTCTTTGTCTGCACAAAGTCGTAAGTCTGATGCCGGTGATTGAGCCGGTAAAACTCGCGCACACTGGGACGGGCATCCGCTTCGTAATTGCGGAACTGTTCCTTTTTCTTCTCCGGATCGACCGCTTCGAAGGGGGTGGCCGCCGCGGCGGGCGCCGGGTAGCGTTCCTTGAGAAAGTCTTCCCACTCCTCGAGGTGTTGCAACGGTTGATGGGCTGGAACCGGGGTCGAAGGCTTCATAATCGTGGTTGGTGGCGCTGGTATTTTGCGGTTACTCTGGCCGCACGCAACGAACTTACGCGGTCAATCCGCCTGAATCAATTCCGAAAGCTGCCGTCGAACACACCATGAAAACCATGAACTCGAACCCCGCGCCGTCCACGCCTGGCTTCCTCGTCGCCCTTGGCTTGGGACTGGCGTCCCTGGGAGGATGCTCAACCCAGCAGTTCTACGCCAACTACTACCTCGATCCCAAGCCGGCCAAATTGAGCTATGACGACCTGAAACCCGTCGCCAACCCGCGCCCGGTCTATTTGGTTTTCGACATGTATTCCGCGGAGGGCTCCTTTCCCGAGGCGACTCGCAAGCTCGCCCCCAAGATCGTTCATGTCCTGGACTATTCCCGACTCTTTTCCTCGGTGTCGAAAGTTGGGTCGGAGAACATGGCGCGGATTCAGATCAGCATGCGCGAAACCGCCGTGTTAAGCGGGCAGGATGCAAAGTCGTTGCCCGACGGGTTGACCTCCGGCTTGCGCGGCTCCCAGGGAGTCATTATTTATCAGTTCACTGCTTCCTATCAACCTCCGGGCAAGGAGATCGTGAAAAAGGTTTACCCGCATGCCATTCACATCGTCAAAGGCAGCAACCCGGCTCTGGGCGATGCTTTGCCCATGACTGCTTCCCATGCTGTCGACGCGATGATCGAACAAGTTGTCCTGCATTTCCTGCGCGATCTGCAGAACGAAGGAAAGCTTTAGCCCATCACCTGGAATGGATTTGCCAACCGCCGGTTGTTCTTGGATGCTGGGAAGTCGATGGCGCACGCACAGGAACCGGGACAGGTGATGCTCCGCCTGAAATGGCGACTCCCGCCGCGACTCATCGCGAGCGGCCTGGTGCTTTTCGTCCTGGTGGCCGGCGAGCGGGGGTTGTGGGCGAAGGAGAAACCGCTCAAGGCCCACCTGGCGCCACCCGTCTTCTCTGTGCCCGGGGGCGTTTTCACCAATGAGGTCGCTTTGATCCTTTCCGCCGGATCTCCCTCCGCGGTGATCGGCTACACGCTCGACGGTTCCGAGCCGACAGAGACGTCAACCCCCTACGCTGCACCCCTTGCGATTACCAACTCGACGGTGGTGTGCGCGCGGGTGTTCGTGAAGGGCCAGGCCCCCGGCGCGAGCGGCGCGCAAGCCTACCTGCTGCTCGATCCCGAAATGGCCGATTTCAACTCCAACCTGCCGCTACTCCTGCTCCATTCGTTCGGAACGGAAATCACCAAGGAAGAGAAAACGCTGGTGTCGGCGCGCTTTATCGACACGCGAGCCGGGCGGGCGTCAATTCTGGGCGAAGCGGAGTTCGACGGCCGGGGAGTAATCAACCTGCGCGGGCGGGCATCGCTGCGTTATCCCAAGCATTCCTACACGTTAAAAATGGTGGATGCGGAGGAGAATCCACTCAAGGTCTCGCTCCTGGGGTTGCCGAAGGAATCCGACTGGGTCCTCTACGGACCTTATCCGGACAAAACGCTGATGCGCGACGTGCTGGCCTACGACCTGAGCAATGCGATCGGTCGATGGGCGCCGCGCGCCAGGTTTGTCGAGATCTTCGTCAATGAAAACGGCGGCAAGATCAGCCAGCGCGATTACCAGGGCGTCTATGTGTTCGAGGAGAAGGTGAAACGGGACAAGAACCGGGTCAACATCGAGAAGCTTGGTCCGGAAGACAACGCGGAGCCGGCCCTCAGCGGCGGCTATATCTTCAAGAAGGACCACAGTGATCACGGCGATATGGGGCCGATGAATTTCGGCGGTTACCCGGCGTTCCAGGCGGCGTCCTCGCCGAGTCGGCCGGGATTCCCCACTGGGCCGGGCGGATTTCCTGGTGACGCGGCCGGGTTTCAGCCCCCCTACAAAGGCAGTTCCCGCGGCGTCTCGAGCAGCAGTAGCAGCAGCAGCCGGTCCAGGGGTAGTTCCCAGGGCCTGGTCGTCACTAACTACCTCGGTCACCCAGTGCATCGCGAGCCGCTCAACCCCAACCGCACCATCTTCCGATCGGACGACGAGGATTACTTCGAAGTCGACGAAGAGCAGACCCGCGATAGCTTCCGGAGCAGCCGGACGAACAAGTTCTATTATGTCGATCCTGAGCCGGACGAACTGACCTCGGTGCAGCGAGCGTGGCTGCAGAAGTGCGTCAACCAGTGTGAAGCGGCGCTCTATGGACCGGATTTCAAGGATCCGATGAAAGGCTACGCCCGTTATCTGGACGCCGACTCATGCATCGACTATCACCTGCTGGTGGAAGTGACCAAGAACGTCGACGGCTTCCGTTTCAGCGCTTTCTTCCACAAGGATCGAGGCGGCAAGCTCCAGATGGGGCCGCTCTGGGACTGGAACCTGAGCTTTGGTAATTGCAACGGCAAACAGGGATACCTGGCCGAATGGTGGCTCTGGCCGCAGTTGGACGACAAGGAATACTCCTGGTTCCGCCGGCTCTTCGAAGATCCGGATTTCGGCCAGAAGTACGTGGATCGTTGGACCGAATTGCGCGCCACCGCGTTTGCCTCCTCCAACCTGCTCGCCCGGGTGGATGAACTCGCCGCGTTGCTCAAGGAACCGCAAGCCCGCAACTTCCAGCGTTGGCCCATCCTCGGCATGGCGGTGAACCCGAACTGGTACGTGGGGGACAGCTACGAGGAGGAAGTGAAATGGATGAAGGAATGGATCGCGAATCGCCTCGCGTGGATCGACAAGCAGTTCCTCTCACCGCCGCAGATCACCGCGGAGGCAAAAACAACGTTCGCCCTCACGGCGCCGCAGGGGAAAATATTTTTCAGCCTCGACGGCACCGACCCGCGCGCTCCCGGGGGCGCTGTCTCGGCCAAGGCGCACCTCTACGAGGCGCCCATCCGGGCGGAGCCGGGGACAGTTCTGGTCGCCCGGGTCTCGCACAATAATCGATGGAGCGGGCCGGCGCGTCTTCAAAGATTTGCTCCGTACCAGCGCTTAAGTAAATGACCCGGTTGACGATCCCTCGGGCCATCGGGGAGACTGGGCAGGCGCTGGTTAATGGCAAATTCGAACTCACCCAAAACAGGCCAGGTTCAACAACCGTAAAGGAGCAAACGCTATGGTAAGAAAAGCACTGCTGGTCGGGATCAACGATTACCAACAAGTCAACGATCTTAAAGGCTGCATTAACGACGTCACCAATCTGCGGAATATTTTGAAGACCTTCCTCGGTTTTCAAAATTCGGACCTCCGTGTATTGACCGATGCGCGCGCCACCAAGGCGAACATTCTCACCCGGCTCAACTGGCTGGTCCGCGGCGCCAAGGCGGGCGACTTCCTCCTCTTCCAGTTCTCCGGCCACGGCTCGCAAATCCGCGATCGCGACGGCGACGAATTGTCGGATCACATGGATGAGTTGATCTGCCCCTTCGACATGGACTGGGACGGCAATTACATCACCGATGACGATTTACGGGACATCTTCAAGAAACTGCCCCAAGGCGTGACGCTGGAGGTGGTCCTCGACTCCTGCCATTCCGGCACGGGTCTGCGGGCGGCCGTCGACCTGGGCCGTCCCATCGAATTCGGCCGCCCAGTCGAGTGGGGCGGTTCTGCCGAGCTGGAGCGCGAAGCCTATCGGCGCGCCCGTTACCTCCCCCCGCCGCCGGACATTGTCGCCCGCTGGGAAGGGGAAGAAGATTTGCTCGAGGCCCCGCACGCCTTCCGCAATCTCGCCCGGGCCAGCACGCACCAAATCCTTTGGGCCGGTTGCAAGGATTTTCAGACTTCCGCCGACGCCTTCATCAATGGCACCTACAATGGAGCGTTCACTTATTACTTCTGCCGGGCGATGCGCGAAGCCGGCGGCGCCCTGGCCCGCAGCGAACTGTTACGGCGGGTTCGGCAATCCCTCGCGCACAACCGTTACGAGCAGATCCCGCAATTGGAATGCGATCCTGCCGTGCGGAACATGAAAGCCTTCACCTTCGGCGAACGCAAAACCGACGGCAAAGTCGAGGGCCGCGCCATCCGGCAAGGGGCCGGCGCAACACCCGTTAAATCGACGAGCCTGACGGCGCCTCCGAGTCGCGCGACTTCCATGAAAATGTCCAAATAGTCCAACCCGTTATCCTCCCCTCCGCAATCCCGGCGCGTTCTTCGGAACGCGCCTGCTTTTTTTCGCCCCTGGCCGATTTAGAAACACGCCTTTAGCCTTCCAGGCTTCCGTGGCGTTCGAGGTAACTTTTGATCGCCGTGTGGATCTCCCGATGGAGATTCCAGTCAATGACGATCAAGCTGCGGGAGCGGAGAAGGAGTTTCTCGAACGTTTCCAGCGGGTGGTTGAAGACGGTTTCCAGAGCCAAGGCCGGCACGTCGCCGAAGTCACGACACACACTGTCGGGGCCGAGGCCAGGGAAGAGACGGATGACCGCGCCCAGCGTGTCGTACCAAAGTTCTGCCGGGACCCATTGGAAGGCCTCCGGCGCGTCGATCTCCTGGCGCGTCAGCCGATGGGGCCCGAGCGAAGCCGCGTAGCGCTTGTCTCTTTCGAAGATCGTCCGGATGCGTTCGCCCAGGGGCAGGCCTGACTTGTGCTCAGCTCCGGTCTGGCGGGCGAGACTCAGCAAGTCGTCGAGGGCGACCGCCAGCGTGCTTTCTTCGTCCACGAGCAGGGTTCGCACGGCCAGCACTCCCAGCGAATAGAGATCGCAGGGCGTGCTCAGCAGCGGCACGACTTCGAAGGCGGACCGGGCGAAGGAGACCCCTTCCGCCGCGCGTAACGTGGCGACCACGCTTTCCGGCAGGCGCTGGGGGACGGTCCGGAAGCGCGCTTCGCCCTGGGGGAGGCCTTCACCGGCGTAGACGTGGCCGTAAAGGTCGATCCGCCCCGCCGGCAGCGGCAGGCGAATCCAAACCAGATCATTGGGGGAACGCGCCAGCTGCTCTTCCGTCACCAGTGTGCCCTCCAGCACGGTGCGTCCCTGGTCCGGCGGCAGGACCTTGCGCAGTCGCACGCTGGCCGTGCCTTGCCAGCTGACGCTCAAGCCCTCCGGCAAATAGGTGGACGCGGCGGAAGCGCGCGGGCGGATGAAATAACGGAAATCGCTGCTCTCGACGGGCAGGGCATGAGCATCGCTGGGCTTCACCAGCAGACAAGAACTCGTCCAGAGCAGCGGCAAGCCCGCGCCGGCGCCGCCGAGTTTGACCCGGAAACTGTCGCCGGCCAGGTTGAGGAACGGCAATTGCAGCTGGCTTACCGAGGATCGCACCTGGCGGAGCATCTCGGTGATCAGTTGCAGTTTGAGGTGGAAAATCTCGATCAGACGCCCGGCGCGGCCGTGTGCACCCAGGAACAGGTGGGTTGGCCCCTGCTGCTTTTCATTCCAATCCTCCAGCGCCCGGTAAGGCCCCTCGAAGGTCAGATGTTTCTTGCCGTGCTCGATGCCTTTCCACGGTTTGCCCCCCAGCAGATCGACGTAATCCTCGAAGCCCAGCGGAAACAATGTCGCCGCGACCATAAGTCCGCCTTGCGGGTTGAACGGCAGGGGGGGATCGGCCTGGCCGAGGACTTCCGCCAGGGCCCGGGTTTGGGGACTTTGCGGCGAGCCGGGGACCATGGGAATAAAGCGGCTCTCTTTGCCGGCGGAGGGTTGATAGAGGTAGCGGAAGAGCGACGTGTGGTATGGCGGCAAGCCCGCAGCCTGCAACAAATCGTCGGCGCGGCACAATTCCCACCGGCTGCCATCCCGAGCGCCGCCGGGATGCACCGGGGCGCCCTGGGCCAGGTCGAGAAACGACGGCAGGGGATGGCTGGACTCCCAGCCGGTCTCCAACAAACACTCCGGGTTCAACGCGCGCAACTGTTCCGCGTTCCTTTTCCAACGGGCGTCCAGGGCATGATTGGAAAAAGTTTCCCGCTGGGCCGGCAGGCTGGCCTCGAGTCCATCGACATTTTGCACCCACAACTCGATCCATTCGCGCACCGTGCCGCTGACGTCGCTGACGCAACCGAGGTAAACCACCGCGTCGGGCAGATCGCGCAAGACCAGGAAGTGGCCGGCCACCGGATCCGGCGTCTGCCGGATCAACACGCAGAGACGCAGGGCCGCGCCTTGGTCGCTTTCACTGATCGGAACGGCGCGATAACCTTCGGGAAGCTTGCCAGATGCCTGGGACGCGGTTGCCATGGCCGGGAAAGTCTTGTCTCTTCTCACCCCTTTGGCAAGGCGGCTTTCGTGGCCGCCTGCAGAGCCTCGAGTTGCGGTTTCAGAGCCTGCTTGGCCGGGGAGGACATTCGGTCGATGAACAGAATTCCGTTGAGATGATCGGCCTCGTGCTGGATGGCCCGGGCGAGCAACCCCCCGGCTTTGAACTGGATTCGCGCGCCTTTGGCATTGAGTGCGGTGACCTCCACGGATTCCGCCCGGGTGATGTCCTGGTAGATTTCGGGGAAGCTCAAACAACCTTCGGGACCGGAGACCGGTTCGCCGGCGGGTTTGACTTCCGGGTTAATCAGGACCAGTGGCATGGCTTCGGATACGTCCGCCGGCTGGCCGCCGAGTTCCAAAGTGGAAGGTCGATCTTTCACATCGCGCACGTCCAGGACGGTCAACTGCAACGCCTGCCCGACCTGCTGGGCGGCCAGGCCGATGCCGGCCGCGGCGTACATCGTTTCAAGCATGTCGGCGATCAGTTGGGTGATGGCCGGTGTGAGCGCCTCGATCCGCGCCCCTTTCTGGCGCAGGACCGGATGGCCGTATTGGAGGACGGGCAGGATCATCGGCACGGCCAGGCCCGCAGCATGGTGGCCAAATCCTCCACGAACGGACTCTGGGCGCTGCGCACGTAGTATCCGCTGCACGCCACGCCCGTCAGCAGGCTGGCCGCGTTATCGAGTCCGAGGAGTTTGCCCAGGCAGAAACCGGAGTTGAAATGGTCGCCGGCCCCGGTGGTGATCAGCGGTTTTTCCACGAAAGGTCCCTCGACGATCGACAGGGCAGGGTCCCCCACCGCCAGCGCGTAACTTACCGGATGCACGACCAGGACGTTGACCGGGGCGCGCTTTTGGATTTCGGCCGCCAGGTTGGCCAGGCCGTCGCGCGAATGGTCCGCGGCGTTGAGTCCCATGACCCGGCCAATTTCGTAGGCTTCCTTCTCGTTCAGGCCAAGGATGACCTCAAAGTAGTTCTCGAACCCGACGATCAACTCCAAGGCCCGGGCAATGTCCCGCGGGGTGCGCTTCTCCGGATCGGCCAGGTCAAAGAAGATCTTGCGTCGCGTCCCGGTGCTGGCCGGGCAGAACTCCCGCAAGAGCGATTCCCACAGGTCGCTCATGTGAGGGACCATGGTCCAATTGACGAACCCAACGAAGTCCGCCGTGGAAAAGTTCTGGATGAACCTGTCGCGTCCAAAGCGGAGTTGAATGTTCTCCCAGGTGATTTCCTTGAAGTGGTCGGTCTTGCCGAGCATCAATTTGCCGTCGTCAAACTCCAGCGCGTCGGTGTGCCCCGCTTCGGCGATGCTGTGGACTTCGGCGCGGCGCGCGAACTCCGTAAAAACCGGGTGGAGATGGGGATAACCCAGCGCCCCGATGTAGGTCACCTTGATGCCGAGGCGGGCGAGGGCATTGGCCATGATTGGCCCGTTGCCGCCCAGCTTGGTGCGCTGGTTGACCAGTTCAACATTGGTGCTGCGCCCCGCCGCGCCCGCCAGTCGCTCGGCCAGTTTGCCGATGGTGGGCAGGCGCTGGAACGTCTCCGCGTCGTCCCGCTTATCCACCACGTGGACGATTTCATCGACAAAGCCGTCGAGCCCGACGAAGGCGCGGAGGCGGGTGGCTCGTTCGATGCCGGCCAGCAGTTTGGCCGCCGTCTGTTCGCGAAACTCTTCGGGTTGCAGCATCGGGGTAATGGCCAGCTCAGCGCGAGGGAGGGCGGGATGACGCGGCGGCGCCTCCCGGCAGCAGGGGGTTGAGACCGTTGTTCATCGCAGGCTTCCTCCCTTCCTCATTCCACGGACACGCCGATCAACTGCAGGATTCGCTCCAACTCATCATCGCTGAAGAACCGGATGTCCAGCGCGCCCTTGCCCTGGCGATAACGCAGCTGAACCTTGGTCCCGAGCCGTTCGCGCAGCTTGTTCTCCAGGTTCGTGACGTGAACATCGCGCAGGACGAGGCCGCCGGCTCCGCCGGTTCTGGACGGGGGACCGTTTTCCCGGTGCCGCTGCAATTGGGTGATTAATGCTTCGGTCTGCCGGACATTGAGCCCTTGCTTGAGGATGCGTTCGGTGGCCAGGGTTTGTTCGGTGGCATCCGGCAAACCCAGGATCACTTTGGCGTGACCGACGGAGAGGTGACCGTCGCGCAGATAGGCCTGGACCGCGGCCGGCAGTTTGAGCAGACGGAGCGCATTGGCCACGACCGCGCGGCTCTTGCCGACCTTGAGGGCGACGTCTTCCTGGCGGAGTTGGAAAGTGCCCATCAATTCGGCGTAACCTTGAGCTTCCTCGAGCGGATTGAGGTTTTCCCTTTGCAGATTCTCGATCAGGGCCAGTTCGAGGACGGCGCGGTCGTCGGCCTCGCGCACGATGACGGGCACGACTTTCAAGTCCAGCAGTTGCGCCGCGCGCCACCGGCGTTCCCCGGCGATCAGCTCGTAAGTGTCGGCCTTCTCCCGGACGATCAGCGGTTGAATGATCCCTTGTTCCTTGATGGAGTCCGCCAATTCCCGGAGCGATTCGGGAGAAAATTCTTTGCGCGGCTGGAAAGGGCAGGGCCGGATCCGTTCCAAAGGGATGCGCCGCACCTGCTCGCCCTGCTCGGCCGCGGGCGTGGTCAGGACGCTGGTCGTCGTGGAGGTCACGGCGGTGGGCAGCACTGGTTTCGCAGTTGGGAGGGAACCGCCCAGCAACGCACCCAGCCCGCGACCCAGAGCTGGTTTTGCCATGCGGGGAGAGTGGAGAACGTCGCCAGAGATGTCAACGTGAAGCGGTCCTTGGCTCCGTAAAACCATCCGTTGTCAGGAACCGCCGCCACGTGTATAGATGCGTGGAACATGACCGGACCGAGCCGTATCCTTTACTGCCATTGCGCCTACGCGCAAGTCGTACCGAAAGAGGTCAAGGACGCGGTGCTCAGGAAGCTCTCTGAGTCGGGGGTGGCTTTCGACGCGGTCGCCGACTTATGCGAAATGTCCGCCAGACACGACCCGGCCCTCAAGCGTCTGGCGGACGGCGGCGCGGTGAAGATCGCCGCCTGCTTCCCGCGCGCCGTCAAATGGCTCTTCGCGGCGGCCGGCGCGCCGCTCTCAGCAGGCGGCACGGAGGTCTTGAATATGCGGACGCAGACCGCTGAGGAAGTTGCGACCGCCCTGTTCGCCGCCGAGCTCAAGCCCAATCTGCCCGCGGGAAAGGTCACCGCCCGGGATGCGCCCTCGGCGCAACCGGGCACGGCGGCCGGTTCCTGATCCGGCTTTATCCATGCTCTCGCCCATTCTTCCATGGCTCTGAAAGACCAGTCCATCCTTCGCGTGGTTCTCTACGAAGGGGAGGGCGCCCAACCGCTCGAGGCCCAGGAACGGTTCGCCACGTTGAGCGCGTTGCTGGAAAAGGGCTACAGTGTCACTCGCGCCATCGCGGGCGGGCGCGTTGCCCCGGCCGACCGCAGTGCCATGCTGGTGCTGGGCCGATTCGAAGGCGGAAACGCCCCGGATGCGGAGCCAGTGGCGGGTGCCGGCCCGATTCAGTTCCAGGATATCACCGGTTTCGACGCCCCTCGGATCGTGGAGAAGGTCGAGGGCGTTCGTCTTGAGGCTGGCGCCGCGCAGCACGGGGAGTGGAAGCCTTGGTTTCCCGTGATTGACTACGACCGGTGCACCAACTGTATGCAGTGCCTGAGTTTCTGCCTGTTCGGAGTTTATGGCGTCGACCGCGAGCAAAAGATCCAGGTGCAGAACAACGACCTCTGCAAAACCAACTGCCCGGCTTGCTCGCGCGTTTGCCCGGAAGCGGCCATCATGTTCCCGAAATACAAAGCCGGCCCGATTAACGGCGATGTGGTGAGTGACGCCGACCTGTCTCGCGAGAAGATGAAGGTGGACATCTCCGCCCTCCTGGGCGGCGACGTTTACGCGCTCCTGCGGGAACGGAGCGAAAAAGCCCGGAGCCGCTTCAGCAAAGAGCGGGATGCCAACAAGGCTTTGCAGGAACGGCAGAAGTGTCTGACCAAGCTGGCCCAGGCCGGCGATATCCCGCCGGAGGTCCTGATGAGCCTGCCGGCGCCCGAGGCAATCGCGCGCCGCGCCGCCGAAGCCAAGGCCAAGGCGGAGACGGCGCTGGGCCAACGCCAGATTCCATGAACCGCGACACCGCCACGAACGCGTCCCGCCCCGTCCGCAAGCGACGTCGGAAGATGCCAGCAGGCCGTGCGCCCACGGCCGCGTCGACCTGGCGTCCCGGAGTTGAATCGTGATGTTTCCTTCCCTCGCCTGCCGCATCCTGCGCACGACGGATCCGCGTCTGCTCTGGAAATTTCTCTGGAATTTCGGCGTGCGGGGGATGATCTCAGTCGAGAAGTTCAAGCGGCGCATCAAACGCGGCGAATACTTCCCGCCGTTCCTATACCTCTCGATCCTCAATTCCTGCAACCTGCGCTGCCAGGGCTGTTGGGTGGACGTCGAGGAAAAGGACGCCATCGACCTGGAAACGCTCAACCGCACCATCACCGACGCCAAGCGGCACGGCAACGCGTTTTTCGGCATTCTCGGCGGCGAGCCCTTCCTGCACCCACGGTTGTTCGAGCTTCTCGCCGCCCACCCGGATTGTTACTTCCAGGTTTTTACCAACGGCCAGTTCATCACCGAAAAGATCGCCCGCCGCCTGCGCGAAGTTGGCAACGCCACGCCGCTCATCAGCATCGAAGGCCGAGAGGTCACCAGCGATCAACGCCGCGGAAAGAAAAACGTCTTCAACAAAACCTTGCGCGGCCTCGACCATTGTCTGCGTCAAAAGATCCTCACCGGCGTCGCCACCAGTCTCTGTCAGTCGAACTTCGAGGAGTTGCTCACCGAACAGTGGCTGCGCGAGCTGATCGCGCGCGGGGTCCACTACGTCTGGTATCACACCTACCGCCCGGTCGGGCCGAAGCCGAACTTCGCGCTCGCCCTGCGTCCCGCCCAACTCGTGCGCATTCGCCGGTTCGTCACCGAGATGCGCGCCAGGTTGCCCATTGCGATCATCGACGCCTATTACGATGACCGCGGCCAGGCCCTCTGCCCGATGAGCACCGGCATCAGCCATCACATCAGCCCGCGCGGTGACATCGAGCCGTGCCCGATCATCCAGTTCGCCGTGGAAACCATCCGTGACCCACGGGGCGTTTACGAGACCATGCGCGATTCGAGTTTCCTGAAGGATTTCCGCGAGCTCTCGGCCAGGCAGACCCGCGGTTGTGTCGTCCTCGAGAGGCCCGACCTGGTGAAAGAACTCGTGCTGAAACACGGCGCCCGCGACACCACCGCCCGCGGCACCGCGCTGGCGGAACTGGACGCGATGACGCCGCGCTTCAGCCAATGGCTCCCGGGCGAGGAAATTCCGGAAAAGCACTGGCTGTACAAGTTGTCCAAGAAGATCTGGTTCAATGATTTCGGCGCCTATCGCCACGCCGACCATGGGGGGAGGAGCCGGTCCATGGCCACCCAGCCTGGGCCCGGACCGCAATGACCTGAGGATGCCGCTTGCGGTTTTGCCGGGACGCATAAATACTGTCGCCGTATGCCGCCGATTCCCCTGAAGCCTGTGGAGAACCTTAACCCGGTCTCGTTGCCACGCCACGTGGTGCAGCAGCGCTTTCGCGCGCCCAAGAAGAACCTCCCCCAGACCAGCGCGGCACGAAACCACATCCTCCAGGCCGTCCGCCACTATGTCGCCGAGTTCAATCCCGTCCCCCCGATGCCGGCCGACGAACTCCGGCAGCACGCGGACAAGCTGGTGGAGATGCTCAAGTGCGATCCGATTTACCGCGATTACATCGGCGTGCTGGTCAACAACGAGATGTGGCGCGAGACGCTCGCCAGTGTGCCCTACGAGCGGCGCCTGCTCCTCCTGCCGAAATGTCTGCGCGTCGAGAGCAAGTGCCCGGCGCCGTTCGACGAGTTTGGATTGCTCTGCAAGCAATGCGGCCTTTGCACCATCCAGGATCTCCAGGCCGAAGCGGAGAAACTCGGCTACGCCGTGCTCGTGGCCGAAGGGTCCGCCATCGTGATGAGCCTGATCCAAACCGGCAAAATCGAGGCCATCGTCGGGGTGAGTTGCTTGAGCGTGCTCGAACGCGCTTTCCCGTACATGGAAGCGGCCGCCATCCCGGGCGTCGCGGTGCCTCTCTTGCAGGACGATTGCATCGACACCACCGTCGACCTCGATTGGGTCTGGGACTACATCCATCTTAGCAACGACGACCAGACCCGCCGCCTCGACCTGAGCGCGTTGCGCGATGAAGTCGACTTCTGGTTCACCCCGGCCAGCCTCGACCTCGTTCTGGGCAACGCGGAAGGGGAAACGGAACGGATCGGGCGCGATTGGCTCTTGCGCGCCGGCAAACGGTGGCGCCCGTTTCTGGCCGTCTCCGCCTTCCAGGCGTTGCGCGAAGACACCGGCCAACCGCTGCCGGACGATCTCAAAAAGATGGCGGTGGCCGTCGAGTGCTTTCACAAGGCCTCTCTGATCCACGACGACATCGAAGATAACGATGCCCTGCGCTACGGCGAGAAAACGCTCCATGAGGATTATGGGGTGGCCGTGGCGCTGAACGTGGGCGACCTGCTGATTGGTGAAGGCTACCGATTGATCGCCTCGAGCAAGGTGTCCGCTGCCCAAAAGGCCGAAATGCTCCTGGTGGCCGCGCAAGGCCAGCGGCAACTGTGCCGGGGCCAGGGCGCGGAGCTTTGCTGGGCCCGCTCCCCGCAACCCCTGACCAGCTCACAAGTGCTCGACATCTTCCGCGGCAAAACCGCTCCGGCCTTCGAGGTCGCCCTTCGCCTGGGCGCGCTCTTTGCCGGCGTGGACACGCACACCGAAGTCGGCGGCGTCCTCAAAGCCTACAGCGAGGCGCTCGGCATCGCCTACCAAATCCGCGACGATCTCAGCGACCTGGGCGAGAGGGGCGAGACGAACGACATCGCCGGTTTGCGCCCGAGCCTGCTTCTGGCCATTGCCTACGAAAAAGCCAAAGGCGACGAGAAGGCGTTGCTCGAATCGGTCTGGCGGCGCGAGCTCCGGGCCGGCTCGACCACCGCGCAGGTCGAAGCGCTCTACGGCCAACTGAAGGCCGACGAACGCGCCCGCACTTTGTTGGAAACCTACAAGGAAGAAGGCATCCGTTGCCTGCGCGAGCTGGAGAATCCGAATCTCAAAGGGCTGCTCCGCCGGGTCCTGGGGAAGATCTTCAACGAGACCGAAATCAAGGGTTGGTGCAAGGAGTTCGAGCAAAAGAACGCCTTGGCCGCAGCCACCGCGCGATAAGACGACGCCCCACGCCAGCGACCGCTCCGCCGCGAAAACGCGGCGCGGTTCAGGGCCGCGATTGCCCGAGGTGTTCCAGGATCTTGCGTAATTGCGCGGCGTGGACCTCCAGTCCCGGTTCCGTCCAGACGACGAAGTTCGACCGATCCATCTTCTGCTGCACCGGCCATTGCGCGGCGATTCGTTGCTCGATTTGGGTGCGGCTCCAGCCCCGGGCCTGGAGGCGTTGCCACTGGCTGGCGTTGGAACAAGCCACACAGATGATGACGTCGAACTGGCTCGCCGCGCCCGTTTCGAAAAGGAGCGGGATCACCACCACCCCCGCCGGTTTTCCTTCCGCGACCCACGCGTCCAGCTGGGCCAACCATAATTGTCGGATCCGGGGATGAACAATGGCTTCCAGCTCCTGGCGGCGGGCGGCGTCACCGAAAACCTTCCTGGCCAGCTCCTCCCGCTGCAGGCAGCCCTGGGCATCGATCACTTCGCTGCCGAAGTGGTCTCGAATTTCCGCCAGCGCCGGTTGGCCCGGCTCGACGACGCGCCGGGCCAGCAGGTCGGTGTCAACGACCGGGACGCCCTGCTGTTCGAGAAAATCGACGGAAGTGGACTTGCCCATGCCGATCCCGCCGGTGAGCCCGATGAGGGTCATGTCAACCCACGACGCGCTACTGAGGTTTGAGGCCGCCGACGGCGAAGATCGGCTGAGCGCTCAGGGAAATCGCTTCCGGTTGGGCGGCCAGAGGCAGCGTCGAGAAGAGTGGACTTTGCAACCCCGAAGGCTGCGGGCCGGTGAACAACGGCCAGAGCGTCTCCGCCCTGGGGGGCGGCGGTGGCGTGGCCGGCGTCAGGCGGGCCGGGGAATCGACGGAAGGCGCGACCGCCGGAGACGGTGCGGCCTTGACCAGTGTCTCATCATTGAGTTGCCGGAGGTTGACGTAGCGTCGGGCGCGGTCGCGGATCACGGGGTGCACACGGGACTGAGCGAAACCGATCCTGGCGTAATAAGTTGGTCCGGCGTTCCAAAGCACGTAGCGGTCGAAATCGTCCGGTTCACGGCTGGTCCGGTCGCGAAAGAGTTGCTCCAATGCGGCCAGATATTTTTCCGCCACTTCACTGGAGAGATGATGGTTTTGATAGCCCTCGGATTGGCTGTATAGGCGCCAGATCCAAGGCTTGATCTGATAACGGCTGACCTCCCCCGCCGTGCCAATGGCAGCGTCGTTGTTGCCCGTCTCGATCATGCCCAACGCTTCGAGCCGCGAGAGACCGGCGTGGGCGTGGGCCGCACCCAGGATCAGCATCAGGATTAAGATACGCATATTCAGGCTCGCCACATCGCCTGGCTCTATCTTTTACCCTGATCCCCGCCGTGCCACCCCTTCCCGCGTCGAGCCGAGCGGGTGCTGAGCCTGCCGAAAGCCCCGGCGCGACACAATCTCTTTTTTCGCCCCGGGAGTAAGGGGAATGCCCATCCGGATCCAGTGAAAACACGGGTGGCGGTACCGGTGAAATACGTATGGAATTGGCGATTTTAGACTTGCGATTTGCGATTGGATGCGAATCACAAATCTAAAATCCCGAATCTCACCGGCCGCTCAACCGCATCTCGAGGCCCTTGTCCTCGCGCACGAAGGTCGGCAAATCGTCACCCGGTTGATAAGTGGAGAGCAGGCTTTCTTCCTCGAGGACTTCGGCGTGAGCGGCCAGCCGATTGTGCCCCATGAGCTGGACACCGGAGAGGTATTTGGCCGCGCCGCACTGCATCACATTGGCCATGCGGACCAGTTCCCGGAACCAGTTGGGAAACCGGTTGGTGAACTTGAGCTCGAGGATGACAAACCCGGCATAGCTATGGACCGGTTTGGTCATCTTGATTTTTACGGTCGGCTCCAGGTTCGGCTCGGAAAAAACATCGCGATCCAAGGTCACACGCACCTCGTCGTTGTCGGCCACGTAGGCCTCGCGCTTGTAATAAATGTGGGACTTGGGTTTGGCGTGCAGGGCGGTCATGAGCTGGCAAAAGCGCTGCACCGCGACCAATCCTCCAGGATCCTTGGTGACCATGTGCTCCGCGCCCGGGAAATGGCCCCCGAGCAGCACGGCCACCGCCTCCTGGCGCACGCCGCCCCGTTGCTTGAGGATGACGTCCTTCATGCGGCGTTTGATCTCAAAGAAGATGGGGCTGTCCGGATGATCGCTGTAGTAGCGCAAGCGCAGTTTGAACCGGTTCTTGTCCCCGTTGACCGTGCGCCAATAAATCTCCAGGTTGTCCGAATCGAGATAAAGACTGTGGACCGGATAAGAATAGTTCGGCTTGCCCACGCCGAATTCATCCATCGCCAAGTAGCACCGGACGAAGTCCCGGACGCGTTCGGCGGTGGCTTCGCGAACGAGATACTTCAGCTCAAACCGCGACTGTTGCATTCGGTCTTTGCGCATAGGATGGGTTTGGATTTTACGTGCGGTGCCGCAAGCCGGGCGAGTCGCCGAAGGTCGAGGCCGACATCGTGGTTGTTACTGCCACGGCTCCGCCGGTTTGTCGAATGCAAACAAGCCACGATAACGGCTGCGGAGTCGGTGCCACTCCAAACTCCCTTTCCACGCTTTCCACGATCTTGCCGGCCGCGCCCCGGCCTTGAGTTCCTCCGCCTTCCGGACACGGCGAAGGTTGCTTTTTGCCTCAAACCGCGGTTATCTGGGCGGCACATGCAAGCTGTCCCGAGCTTCCGCGGCCTGGTCGAATTCACGCCCGGCTTCGCGCCGCGCCCGAATCTCACGCACGTCCTGTTCGATTTCGACGGCACCCTTTCCCTCCTCCGTGAAGGTTGGCCGGAGGTGATGGTGCCCATGTTCGTGGAGATGCTTCCCCCGCTCCCGTCCGAGTCCGAAGAGGAACGCCGGCGCCTTTGCCAGGACGACATCATGCGTCTCAACGGAAAACAGACCATTTACCAGATGATCCAACTGGCGGCGCGGATCGAGGAACGCGGCGGAACGCCCAAGGAGCCGCTTTGGTACAAGCACGAATACCTGCGGCGCCTCGAGGACCGCATCCGTGCCCGCATTGACGGTCTCCGCGCCGGGATGCTGGGTCCGGATGCCTTTCTCGTCCATGGTTCCCGCCAGCTCCTGGGAGAGCTTCAAGCCCGCGGGCTCGCTCTCTACCTGGCCAGCGGCACCGACGAAGTGTTCGTCAAGCAGGAAGCCCAATTGCTCGATCTCCCGCGCTACTTCGGCCAGCACATCTACGGCGCCGTCGATGATTACCAAACCTTCTCGAAAAAGAGGGTGATTGATCGTCTTCTGCGCGAGAACCAAATCAGCGGGGCGCAACTGCTGGCCTTCGGCGACGGTTACGTGGAAATCCAGAACACCAAGGAGGTCGGCGGCCTCGCCGTCGCCGTGGCGAGCGATGAGGCCCATAACGGTTCGGGTCGACTCGATGAATGGAAACGCCAGCGTCTCCTTGGCGTCGGCGCCGACATCGTGATCCCCGACTACCGTGACGCCGAAGCGTTGCTTCGCCATATTTTTGGTCGTTAGCGGGCTAGCGCTCCACGAAACGCGCCCGCGCCACTCTCCCATGCCGAACCGCCCCGCACCCCTGGAGCTCGAGAAGCTCAAAGTTTATCCGCTGGCCACGCGCCAAAGCCTGGCGGCGATCGAAGAGATCCTGGTCAATCCCGACGTCGCGCCACCGGCTTTGCCGAGCGACTTTCTCCGGGAAGGCCTGGATCGGTGCGCGCAAGAAATCAAAGTGGCGCGGCAAAACGGGGCGAGCGTGCTGTTCCATTACGGGGCCCACCTGGTGAAGAATGGCGCCTCCCGCATCGTGGACCGCCTGATGGCCGGCGGCTGGATCACCCACCTCGCCACCAATGGGGCCGGGTCGATTCATGATTGGGAATTCGCGTTTCAAAACTGGTCCACCGAAAGTGTCGAGCAGAACGTCGCCACCGGCACGTTTGGGACCTGGGACGAAACCGGCCGCTACCTCCATCTGGCCCTGCTGGCCGGCGGTCTGCGCGGCGAAGGTTACGGCCTGGCCCTGGGCCGGTTCATCAGCGAAGACGGGGTGACGCTCCCCGCTTCGGACGAGCTGGAAAAACTGCTGCGCAACGAGCCCGCGCACCCGCTGGCTGCCGCCCGCGCCGACCTCCTCCAGGCGATGCGCGCTCACCGGCTGGCTCCCGGCCGTCTCGAAGTGAAGCACCCGTGGAAGCAAACTTCGATTTTCGGCAACGCTTTCCGGCGCGGCCTCCCCCTCACCGTCCATCCCGGCATCGGTTACGATATCATTTCCAACCATCCGATGTTCAATGGCGCGGTCATCGGCCGCGCCGCCGGTCTGGATTTTCGTCTCTTCGGCGGGGCGGTGGAGGGACTTGACGGCGGCGTGGTCCTTTCGGTGGGTTCGGCCATCATGGCGCCGCAGGTCTTCGAGAAAAGCCTCAGTTGCGTCAACAACCTGCGGCTGCAGGCCGGTCGGAGGATCGTCCGGGGTCACAGGATTTATGTGGTCGACCTGCAGGATGGCGGCAATTGGGATTGGACGAAAGGGGAACCGCCCAAGGACAACCCGGCCTATTACCTGCGTTTCTGCAAGAGTTTCTCGCGCATGGGCGGCGCGATGCACTATTTGCAGTGTGATAACGTGGCGTTCGTCCACCACTTGCTGCGGCGCCTGGAAGCTTGAAGCAAAGTTTTTGAAGCCAACTTTCCATCAACGGCCCGTCACCTCGACGCGTGGTGGATGGCGCGGAAAGTGAAACGGCGCCGGCCATGCAATTAACCCGTTTCCAGGCCATCACCGCGCGTTACCCCGCGCTCCGCATCGCGGTGGTCGGCGATTTCTGTCTCGACCGCTATCTCGAGATCGATCCGGCCAAGCCCGAAACTTCCATCGAGACCGGCCTGCCGGTGCACAACGTCGTCAGCGTCCGCAGTCAACCGGGCGCGGCCGGCACGGTGCTGAACAATCTCGTGGCATTGGGGATCGGCCAGGTTTATCCCGTCGGCTTCTGCGGCGCGGACGGCGAAGGGTTCGAATTACGGCGTGCCTTGCTGGCCCGACGAGGCGTCAAACTCGATGGCTTAATCGAGACTGAGCTGCGCCGCACGTTCACTTATTGCAAGCCGCTCGTCGTGCAACCGGGCAAAGCCCCGGTGGAACTAAACCGGCTGGACAGCAAGAATTGGACGCCAACGCCCGCCGTTGTCCAAGGCCTGCTCCTGAAGAAGGTCCACGAGATGTGGGATTCGGTGGATGCAATGATTCTGATGGATCAAGTGGACATTCCGGAGACGGGCGTGGTCACCCGGAAATTGTTGGAAGCTATCCGCAGCCTCTCGGAGGCCGACCCGCGGTTGCTGGTTCTGGCGGACAGTCGTCGCCGGCTCAGGGACTATCCGCCCGTCATGTTCAAGATGAACGCGACCGAGCTTTCGGCGCTGGTCGGCGCGAAAGTTCCGTTGAGCCTGGAGGAAATCAGCCAGGCCGCCGCAGCCCTGGCGCAACGGCAAGGCCGCGCGGTCTTCGTCACGCTCGCCGAACGCGGCCTCCTGGCCGCTGCGCCCGACGGCGAAGTGAACCATGTCCCTGCTCTGCCGGTGCGTGGGGAGATCGACATCGTGGGTGCTGGAGATGCGGTGACGGCCAACTTGACGGCTGCTTTGGCCGCCGGGGCCACGGTGAAAGAAGCCAGCACGATCGCCAACCTCGCCGCGAGCATCGTCCTTCACCAACTCGGCACCACCGGCACGGCCAGCGTCCCCGAGATTGCGTCCTTGTTGCCCGACGCGCCGGATTGACGCAAGGTAGCCGGAGCAAGGCTCGATCCCCACACTCATTGATTCAAGCCTGGCATTCTCCCAGCGCCGCCGTGTTCGAATGACCATTGGTCATTGGTCATTGGTCATTGGTCATCCCGATCACCCGTTGAGAAACTCGCCGATCGGGGCCAGCATCCGGAAATGGTCGCAAAAGATTTTGAAAGTCATGAGGAGCGGCACGGCCAGGAGGGCTCCGGGCATGCCCCAGAGCCAGGTCCAGAACATCAAGGAAACGAAAATGATGACCGGGCTGAGCGTCAGACGCCGGCCCAGGACCGTCGGGGTCAGAAAATTGGATTCCACCGTATGGACGGCCAGATAAACCAGCGCCGGCAAGAGGGCTCCCCAGGTCGATTCAAAGCTGAGGAAGCCGGCCAGGACCAGCACCAGCACCACGCTCAGCGGGCCGAAATAAGGGATGTAATTCAGCACGCCGGCCAGCACGCCCCACAACACGGGATTCGGCATGCCCAAAAACGCCATGGCCATTCCGATCAGCAAGCCCACGCAGCCGTTGATGATGGTGATGGTAAAGAGGAATGCGGAGATGTTGTGCTCCACTTCGCGGACGATTTCCACCGCCTCCTTTTTCTCGTGCATCTTGGGCAGCACGCGGACCAGTTTTTGCAGGAACAGATCACCCGAAGCCAACAGGAAGTAGAGCAGCACGAGCGTCTCCAGGCTGCTCGCAAGAAAGCCGGCGGTGTAACCAAGGATGGCCCCGACGTTGACGAATTTACCCGCCCAGGATAACCGCCGGGAATCTTTCCGGGCCTGCTCCTCTCCCGGGTTGTCCGAGGAGCTGTCGCCAAGGCCCCGGGCGCGTTTCAGGAATTTCTCCGCGCGGCTGAGCAGTTCCCGACCTTTGTATTCCAGGGCGGCCAGACTTTCCGGGGCCTTGGCCAGCCATTCGGCGGCCGGCTTGTTCAAGCGATAGAGCCCGGTGGAAATCAAACCGATGAACAGCACCAGGACGATGGCCGCGGCCACGGCCCGGTGAAGATGCGCCCGGCACAACCCGTTGACGACTGGTTTGAGCGAGAGGTTCAGCAGCAGCGCGAGAATGATCGGCATCAGGAACGGCTTGGCCAGGTAAGCAAAGCCCGTCAGGCCGAGCATGAGCAGCCCCATGATGGCGATGGAAGAGAGCGCGCGGGGGCCGGAGAAAAACCGCTTGAGCGCGGTAATGTCGGGCTTATGCGGGCCGGCGGCCGTGCGGCCGAATGGGGCCGGATCGCCGGGCGGTCCTTCATTGGTTTCCGCTGCCATAATGGTCGGGGTGGCCGGGGGCGCTTCCATCGTCCCGCCGTTGCCCTCGCGATTATTCGGTGGCCCGTTTACGCGCGAACGTGTTGGTCGAGTGTCCAAAGAAAACCTCCGCGCTTTCCATCAACGTCTCGGACAAGGTCGGATGGGGATGGACAACTTCGGCCAGGTCCCGGGCCGTCGCGCCCATTTCCACCGCGAGCACCCCTTCCGCGATGAGCTCGCCGGCGTGGCGACCGACGATCCCCACACCCAAAATGCGTTCGGTCTCCGGATCGATCAGCAGTTTGGTCAGACCATCCGTCCGATCCAAACTCAAGGCGCGGCCGGAGGCGCCCCAAGGGAATTTTGCGATTTCGACGCGCTGGCCTTTGGCCTTTGCTTCGGCTTCGGTCAAGCCGCACCAGGCGACTTCGGGATCAGTGAAGACGACGGCAGGGATGATGATATTGTCCCATGCGGTGGGTTCACCCAGGATGGCCTCGACGGCGACGCGGGCCTCCTTATGCGCCTTGTGCGCGAGGAGCACGCCGCCGGCGATGTCGCCAATGGCGCCGATCGCCGGGTCGGCCGTCTCCAGGCGCGAATTGACCTTGATAAAACCCTTCTCATCGCGTTCCACCTTGGTGTTCTCCAGTCCCAGGTCGGCGCTGTTGGGCACGCGGCCGACGGACACGAGCACCCGGTCGTAGAGTTCGTCCCGGAGCACGCCGCCCGCATCGATCGTCACCTTGATTTGCCTGCCCGCCGTGGCCATTTTGGCGACCTTGGTTTTGAGCCGCACTTCCTTGAAATTCTTTTCCGCGAGTTTCATCACCGGTCGCACCAGGTCGGGGTCCGCCCCGGTGAGAATGGTGTCGAGCGCTTCGACCACGACGACGCCGCTGCCCAGTCGGGCGTAGACCGTCCCCAATTCCATGCCGATGTAGCCCCCGCCGATGACGAGCAGGTTTTCCGGAATCTCTTCGACCTCCAGCGCCTCGGTGGAAGTCATCACCCGGGGATTGCCCAGATCAAAGGCTTTGGGGATCGCCGGCTTCGATCCGACGGCCACGATGGCTTTGTCGTAATTGAGGAACACCTGCCCCTGCGCTGTCTCGACCCGCAGCGTCCTGGAGTCTTCGAAGTAACCGCGACCGTGCAGCACCTGGACGCCGCGTCTCTGGGCCAGACCGGCGACTCCCTGGGCGAGCTTGTTGACGATCGACTCTTTCCAGGCGCGCAGCTGCGCCAGGTCGATCTTGGGCGGCTCGAAGGTCAAGCCCCGGTGCGACCCCTCTTTGGATTCGACGAGCAATTCGGTGGCGTGGAGCAGCGCCTTCGACGGAATGCAGCCGCGAACAAGACAAACTCCCCCCAGCCGGTTGTCCTGCTCGACGAGGGTGACCTGCTTTCCCAGGTCCGCCGCATAAAACGCCGCGGCATACCCGCCCGGGCCGGCGCCAACCACTACGATTTCAGTTTTGATGGGATCCACGGGGGGGTGGTGGTGGAGTGGTGGGGTGTTCGAGCGATGGAGTGGTGGGGTGATGGAGTGATGGAGTGGTGGAGTGTTGTACTCGTGTCGTATCGAGTTCATCGGGGTTGGAGGCGTCGGCGTTTTCTTTGCCGAGGAGATGGTCAACCCAGCCACCAGCGAGCTGTTTTCGCTGGAGCTTCTCGATAAGTTTGAGGAGACCATTCTCGAGTTTGAAAGCCAAAGCATTCATCTCGACGAAATTCGCCTCGTTGATCTGCTGAGCATTTCGGCAGGCATACAGCCCGGAAACAGATTCCCCAAGGGAGGCGAGGGCGATATTCAAAAAGTTCAAGTACTCACGAATGGAACGCCGACAATATCCTTCAGCGATGTTGCGATGCACAGAATCAGCCGACGCAATCTCTTGGGAGGCAACTTTCTTGAGCTCGAACGGCAAGCACCGAAAGACGCGGCAGACCGCTGCGTAGAATTCCACAGCTTGCTGCCAAACTCGCAATTGCTGGTAACCACGATTCTTGTTCTTGTAGTTGCGCTCCATCACTCCATCACTCCACCCCTCCGCCACTCTACCACTACCTCACGCCAACATCATGTCTCCTTCCCGGAAACTTTGGAAGGCTTCGATTAAGTCCACGGTGAAACGCGCGGCGGCGGCGCCGTCGATCACGCGATGGTCGTAGGAAACGGCGAGGGGCAGCATCAAGCGCGGCTCGACCCGTTTGTCCCTCACCACCGCTTTCACCCCGCCCTTGCCCAGGCCGAGGATGGCGACTTCCGGCTTGTTCACGATGGGCGTGAAATGACCTCCGCCGATGCCACCCTGGTTGGAAATCGTAAAGGTGCCACCTTTGAGATCCTCGAGGGAAACTTTGCGGTCACGCGCCTTCCCGGCCATCTCCGTCACCTCCCGGGAGAGCTCGAAGAGCGATTTTTGATCGGCGTGACGAATCACCGGCACGATCAGGCCCTGGTCGGTGTCGACGGCCAGCCCGATGTGATAGTACTCTTTCAAAACGATCTCCCCCGCGACTTCGTCCAGGCTCGAGTTGAAGATCGGATGTTTCTTCAGCGCATCGACCACGGCGCGGAGGGCGAATGAAGTCAAGGTAAGCCGGGCCCCTCCCTTCTCATACTCCGCGGCGAATTGCTTGCGCAGTTCCATCAGTTGGGTGATGTCCACCTCATCCAATTGGGTGACGTGCGGGATGGTATTCCAGTTTTCCGCCATGCGCCGGCTGATGGTCTTGCGCAACGGCGACATCGGCTTGCGGGCAATCCTGCCCCATTTCGAAAAATCAATCGCCTCCGCCGGCGCGGCGGGTGGCTGGGCCGGCGCAGTGGCTTTCGGAGCGGCCGCCAGCTTTTCCAACCGCTGGAAGTAGGCGCGCAAGTCAGCCATGACAATGCGTCCGCCGTCCGCGCTGCCTCGCACCCTGCGTAGATCGATCCCCAGTTGTCGCGCGATCCTTCGAATTTCCGGGGAGGCGGGCGGGGGCGGACCTGGGCCAACCGGCGCCGCGGCGGGTTCCAAGTCCCCGGTTTCGGGGGCGGCCGGCCCGGCGGGGAGGGGGAACGCAGCCGCAGGCTGGGGAGCCGACGGGGCGGGCCCGGAGACGGGCGGAGCAGACTTCGTCTCGGCGACGGTGAGAATCACCTGGCCCACTGCGACGCGGTCGCCTTCCTTCACACAAACTTTGGTAACGACGCCGCTGGCCGTTGCCGGGATGGGCGCGACGGCCTTTTCGTTCTCCAACTCGAGGATGGTTTGACCCCGGGTGATGCTGTCGCCCTCCTTGACGAGGATGCTGACCACGGCCCCGCCTTCGGCGCTTTCACCAAGCTTCGGTAATCTTACGTCCATAAGGATGAATCAATCGTGCCCTCAGGAATCAGCCGGCGGTCCAATCTCGACCAATGTTGGGGGGCGCGGACGGCCACAACGGCGCGTGAGTCTAGGTTAGCGCGAATAGAAGCCAAGAGGAAATGGAACCGGAGCGCGGACGGTCCCCGTCCGCAGCGCGTGGCCGGACTTGGCGGCGCGGAAGGCTCTGAGGTTTCGGCTGCGGGCGAAGCGCTGCGGGCCGGGACGGCCCGCGGTCCGGGCGCGCGGACGGTCCCCGTCCGCAGCGCGTGGCCAGGACGGGCGGCACGGATGGAGCCGGGGTTTCGGCTGCGGGCGAAGCGCTGCGGGCCGGGACGGCCCGCGGTCCGGGCGCGCTTAATCCGCCATCAGCAATTTTTCCCAGAGGCTGTCGTTGATGAGGACTTTCTCGAGGAACTGCTGGTTTTCCTCCAACCGGATCGGTTGGTCGCAGTTGGTGGGGAAAGTCAGAGTGAAGGCAGTGCCCTGGCCCTCTTCGCTGCGGGCTTCGATCCGCCCGCCGTGATGATGGACGATGAAATACACGGCCATGAGGTTGATCCCATATTCGAGGGGGCTGTCACTGCGCAGCGCGAACGGGTCGAAGATCAACCGCAACGATTCCTTGGGCAGACCGGGCCCATTGTCCCGGACCTCGACCTGGATTTCCTCGGCCTCCGGCGCGGGGCGACTCTTGCGCTGAGCGCCCAGAGTGATTCGGCTGCCGGAGGGCAGGCTGACGATTTCGTCTCGGAGCAACAATTCGAAGATTCGCCGGAACTTGGGGAGGTCCACGGTCAGGACCGGCAGGTTGTCGGGCAGGTTGTTTTCCACCTGCAGGTTTTTCCCGGCCAGGCTCGGATCCAGATCGTCCAGGACGCTGCGGACCACCTCGGGCAGATGCACTTGATCTTTGAATTCGGTCGCGCGCTGTTCGGAGGCGCTCCAAAGATCCTTGAGCATGGTGTTCACCTTCTCGATCTGCCCCTGAACGTTATGGTAATAGTCTTTCCAAAAGTCGGGATTGCGCAGGCCCTCCAGATCCAGGTTTTCTTCCTTCAATTTGGTCGGAGCCAGGTCGAGGAAGGTCTTCACGGCGACGAGGGAATTGCGGACGTGATGGCTCAAGCCGGCGGCCAGCAGCCCGAGGCTGATGACGCGATCGGCGATCATGATGTTGTGGAGCACAGACATCTTTTCCTTGAGCAGCTGATCGCGTTCGCGCTGCACCATGAAGAATTCCAGGCCGCGTTTCAGGGTGGTTTCCAGCTGCGGCGGGTCCCACGGCTTGGTGATGTATTTATAGATGGAGCCAGTGTTGACGGCGGCGATGGCGGCATCCATGTCGGCGTAGGCGGTGGCCAGGATGCGGATGATGCGCGGGCGCAACTGGCGGGCTTTTTCGAGCAGCCAGGTGCCTTTCTCGCCGGGCATCCGCTGATCGGTCATGAGCACGCCGATCTGGTCCTTGTGCTCTTCGAGCAGCCTGAAGCCTTCCTGCGCGGTCGGCGCGGTGAGGATGCGAAATTGGTCCTCGAAGGCCCGGGCGAAATATTTGAGCGATTTCTCCTCGTCGTCCACGTAGAGAATCGCGAATTTTTTGTAGTCGTAAGCGCTTTGCATAGCCGTCTCCGGGTTTACGGTTGCACTGTGGATTGTGTCTGCTTCAGCGGAAATTCCAACGCAAATTCGCAAAATTTCCCGCTCTCGCTGCTGACCGTGATTCGTCCTTCAAAGTCCTGCACGATGCGATAGCAGATGCTCAGGCCCAGGCCCATGCCCTGGCCGACGTCTTTAGTCGTGAAAAAGGGATCAAAGATCTTGTCCATGATCTGGGAGTCGATGCCGCCACCGTTGTCCCGCACGCTCAGGATGCTCAGCCCCCGCTCCACCCGTCCGCGGATGACGATGGTCGGCTTTTCATCCTTGAATTCCTTGCGTTTGAGCGCATCGAGCGAGTTCTGCAGCAGGTTGATCAGGATCTGAATCAGCTTGTTCTTCTCGGCCCAGATGGTTTGGGCCGGGGCCAGGTCAATTTGCATCTCGACCTTGTCTTTCCATTCCTGGCTGAGAAAGCGCAGGGCCGAGGTGGCGACCTCCCGCACGTCGACCGAGTCGCATCCCGCTTCGCCCGGATGGGTAAACGTCCGCAAGTCCGAGACGATGGTCTTGACCCGGTTAATGCCTTCCTCCACGTCCTTGAGGATTTCGGCATAATCGTCGCGTTGCTCCGGTGGAATGAGCCGGGCCTTGTTGCGCAGGGTATAAAGGCCGGTGGTGGCGAAGTTGAGCGGGTTGTTGATCTCGTGAATGATGCCGGCGCTGAGCCGGCCCAGCGAGGCGAGCTTTTCCGTTTGCACCAGCTGCGTCTCCGTTTCCTTGAGCTGCTCGATGGTGGATTCCAGCGTTTGATTCTGGCGGGAGAGTTTGCGCTGATACTGGTAGGATTCGACGAGGTTCTTCACGCGGACATGGAGTTCGGTGGTGGAGAAGGGTTTTGGCAGGAAATCGTTCGCCCCGGCGTTGAGCGCGGCCAGTTTCGTCTCTTCATCGGCCCGGGCGGTGAGGAGGATGACGGGGATGCTTTGGGTGGTGGTGCGCTGGCGCAATTCGCGGCAAGCCTGCAACCCGTCTTTCTCCGGCATCATCATGTCCAGCAGGATGACGTCGGGCAGGAACTGGCTGGCTTTTTCGATGGCTTGCTGGCCATCGACGGCTTCGATGATCTGATAGTGGGAAGAAAGTTGAGACTTGAGGAAGCGCAACATGTCCGGCTCGTCGTCGGCGATGAGCGCTTTTGGGAGATTGCCATTACGGGTAGTTTCGACCGGACGCATGGCATCGTGGACGGAAGTCAAGGATGGGAACAGTTCGGCGCGGCGGTACAGGTTGGTGAGCCATTCTTCGTTGGAGACCGTGCCGGCGTTGTTGGCCGGGGCGGGCGTGGCGACCGGGTCATCGGCAGGTGGCGCGGGCACCGCGGTGGGGTCCGCCCGGAGGAACGGCAGGCAGACGGTGAAGGTGGTGCCAGCTCCTTCCTGACTGTCGACGGCGACCTTGCCGCCCTGGACTTCGACCAGTTCCTTTACCAGGGCCAGGCCGATGCCCACCCCCTGGTACTTGCGCTTGGAGGAGGTATCGGCCTGCCAGAAGCGGTCGAAGACATGCGGCAAATTCTTGGCGGAGATCCCCATGCCGGTGTCGGCGACCTGGAGAATGAGCTCCTCATCCTGCCGGCGGGCCCGCAATTCCACGCGTCCTCCCGCCGGGGTGAACTTCAAGGCGTTGAATTGGAGGTTGAGGATGATCTTTTCGAGCTTGTCTTTGTCCACCATCACGCTGCCGACCTCGGGAGTCACGCTCGTCTCGAGACGGATGCGCTTGTCATCGGCCATCTGACGGGCGGCGCTGGCCAGGCCGCGCAGGAACTCGTCGAGTTCGACCGCTTCGCGTTTGACCTGCATAACGCCCGAGTCGAGCCGGACAAGGTCGAGGAGGTCATTGATGAGTTTGAGCAGTCTCATGCCGTTGGACTGCATGGTCTGGAGCAAGTTCCGCGTCGGCTCGTCGAAGGCTCGATGATAGCGGTGGATCATCGCCTCCAACGGAGCCAGGAGCAGGGTCAGTGGGGTGCGCAATTCGTGGCTGATGTTGGCGAAGAATCGGCTTTTGATTTGATCCAGTTCGGTCAACCTGCGGTTGGTTTCCTCGAGTTGCCGGCGGTTCTCATCGAGTTGGTAGCGCAGGGCAAACTCTCGAAAGCGGAGCCGGCTGTGGAAATAACTGCCCGTAACTACGATGATGCCCGTCAGGATTAGAAAGTACAGGTTGTTGAAAAAATGGCCTAGGTGGATCGGGGTTTTCGTGAAGAAGCAGGCTAAGAGGTACATTGCCATGGTGAGGCTCACCGCGACGAGACTCTCGACGAACGTCCAGTGAAGCACGAAACCGACAACCAGGAGCACGAGATTCAAGCCGGCGTAGTAGGGGGAATCGGCGCCGTCCTTCGCATAGATCATCCATGCGATGAAGGAGGCAGGGATCATGGCCAGAGTGACGCCGAGTTTGCGGTGTTGCCGATGCCCGAACGACGAACTGACAATCATCCAGAAAAGCGCGATCAACGCGGAGCAGAGCAGACGGAGCTCGAGGAAGGAGCGAACATCCTGCGGGTAAACGAACCAATCGAGCAACACACCGGCGGGCATAAGGACGATGCCGAGGAGACAGCCAACCTTGATGTTACTGAGCGTAACCTCCCGGTCGTAATCCGCAAAAGCACGGACGATCCCCGGTGAATCACTGCCCAACTCACTACGCATGGGTGGACTTTCTGACTTCGAGAAAGACGTTGACACCGCGCTCTTCCGAAGTGACAGAGCAACTGCTCGGCGAAGCGGCATCCGGCGCTAACGCTCTCAATTGGGCCGCCGTCCGGTAAATTAGATTCCAATCAAGGAAAAAGTCCAGCGAATGGCGGAAGCACCTGGAATCATTGAGTGTGGCATCGACGTTGGTGACGAGTAACAGGCCACCTGGAGCAAGCCAGCTGTAGAAAATATTCATCAGCCGTTTGCAGACCGAATCGGTCAGGTAGTCGAACAGCCCCGCGCAGTAAACAAAATCGAACTGCTGTTCCTGCGACCGCTGGACGACCTTGCCGGCCTCTTTCAGAATGTGGTAGACTGATTTTTTCACCAGTTGAACGGAGGCCTTACGTCGATCCGTGCGGTTCAATTCGTCCAACGCGGTCGCCGCGTGCTGGAGAGTTTCTTCGTTGAAATCCACCAAGGTGAACTGGGCTCGGCCTGCTATGTCATTCTCCCGCAGGAATCGCTGCACCTCAGCCGCGGGCCCACAGCCCAGACTGTAGATGCGGGCGGATCGTTGCTCCAGCGAAGCACGCAGCGTCTCGGCACAGAGGCGCTGGACAATGACCTCGAGACGATTGCGGTGACCTTGGGCGGGGGCTTGGCTCAACAGCCAAACATTGATCAGCTTCGCGAACAAAGACCCGCCTTCGTACGGCTCCCGTAAAATCATGTTCACCACTTCGTAGTCTCCGGCATATCCCAGTGGTTTATAGTAGGAGCGGTAGCCGAATGGAGAGCAGAGCACCAATGGGTGTAACTGGCGCTTGAGAAAACTACGGTGCGCGGGCCGCTCCTCTTCTGTCAATTTTTCTACTTGCGCTTCGAATTTCTCGATCATGGTATCGATGGCGGAAACGGCTGCTGGAGCCACGTCGCGCACGACTTCCCGCTCCAATGACAAGCGGTCGGCGGCGGGCGCGGACCGGATCCCTAGTTCCACTTGCTCGAGCCAGTTCCGCAGGCCGGCCATGAAACTCTGGAGATCGGCGATTGTCGCTTTGTATTCCGGGAGGATCTTGTAGTTCTTTTGCCATTCCAGCAAGAATTGCTCGAAGCCAGCCCTGATGTTGTTGAACTGGCCAGTCGGCGAAATAAAATCGAAGTCAAGCCAGGCCTCTTCCAGCGTCGCCTCGCAAAGGAGAGTAATTCCGGTGTTAACCAGGCTGTGCACTACTGCCCGCCCTGAATAGACCATGCGCTCCCCCAGAACGATCCTAAACTCACCGAGGACTTCGGATGATTGCAACACGACCGCCGGTGTATAAATCTCGAAGACCGCCAGATATTTTGTCAAACGCAGAAGGCCAGCCCGGATGTCAGCTCCCTCATGGCTCTGGCAGCTTACTTGGCCCTCACAGACACCAGGATTCATCGTTGCTCCCTTGTTTGCCAAAGCCCAAGGGTCATCAACCGGACCACCACCCAGGCGTCGTGGCTCGGGGTCGAGCCATCGGGATAGAGAACCCACTTGACCCTCGGTCGCAACGTCCAACAGGCGGTGAACTGTGCTTCGTAGGTGATGTTCATCAGGCCTTCGTCATCGATTGGAGACGTAAGTGCGCGGCGTCGCCGCGTTGACCCGCCTTGGGCGCGATCGAGGGCGCCGCTGAGCCAGATCGAGATAGCACTCGTGACAGGCGTGCAATACAAGCCCAGCCGTGGAGATCTCGAACATGACTTGGGAGCGGCCGAGCCGCACAAGCCGGGCCCCGACCTCGCATCCCTTGCGGGTCAGGAACGAAATGGAAACGTAACCGTCGGTCATTAGTCCATTCTACTTGTCCATACGACCTGCCTGTTGGCCAAGAATCATGCCCGACTAATTGTTGGCAAGCAACGCGATTCGCCGCTGGGACTGAGCGGGGCAAACCTTGATCGCTTGAAAAAGCCCCTGATCGCGGGCATGGGGCCAACCAGCAAGCTTCGCCCTCGCCAATTGTGCAGCGCGATTCCATGTCTTGGCTCGTTCGACACACCATCAAACTCAAACTGGCCTGCGGTTGGTTTCAGGATATCTTTGTCCATTAGCGAAGGCCCTCAGGCTGCCGTCATGCGCCCCGCCCCCAGAGCCACTGCCTGCCGGCACGACACCACAGCTTGGTCGCATCTTCCAAGAGATGCCATCCGTACCATCCGCGACTATCCTCCCGACGGAAAAAGCGAGAGGCTGACGTGGCAATGGTACGCCCCTTGGAGCGAGAGAGGCGCACGACTTACCCCAGAGCGGACACGGGCCTGTTTTGTTTGCAGGCGAGAGCGGCCGTGCTGGCGCCCCGTCAGCGATAGGTAGTTTGGTTGTGGACATCTCACTAGATGGCGCAGTCAACGATGAATCGGACCTGAAGGGAATAGAGTATGAATGGCGCTGCTAAATCCAATGCCTGCAGGCAAAGCGAACACACGCGTCCCCAGGCACTGCACAGCCCGAAACTGGCTGCGTTGACCTTGATCATGGTCGCCGGAGTGTGGAGTCTGTTGCCTGCGCCTGCCCGCGCCGAAGGATTACGCAATCCTCCTCCCGGCACGTTCAACCTTGGCCGGGCTGGCGGTCGCATCGCGCAAATCGATGATTCTTCAGCCATCACCCAGAACCCGGCTAATCTGATGGACGTGGCGCATCCCGAAGTCCAGTTCACGCCGACAGTGGTCTATCTGAAAGCGGACTATGATTCGCCGTCGGGTATGTCTGCCCACACGAAGGATCCCTGGCATGTCCTGCCAAACCTGTTCGCTTCCCTGCCGCTGAGGGACGGTGAGTATTCACTGGGGCTTGGCGTTACCACACCTTACGGCTTGGCTAGCAAGTGGGACGAATCCGGCGCGTTCTCCCGGTCCGGCGGCAACTTGCGTTACACTTCAGCTTACTTGGCGGATTTGAAGACAGTTAATATCAATCCCACAGTCGCTGTCAGGCCCTACAAGCGCCTGAGCGTCGGCGTGGGATTCGACGTCTTTTGGTCTGAACTGACGCTTAAACAGTTTTACCCCTGGTTCCTGGTCACTGCAAACCCAGCTGACCCCGACGGTGTCGCAAAGGCCAAAGGGGACGGCGTCGGCTTCGGCGGAAATGTCGGCGCCACTTGGGAAGTAACCGATCGGCAACGGTTCGCCGTCACTTATCGAAGTCCGGTCAGGGTCGGCTACGATGGCGACTTTACCGTCAACAATATTCCTTCCACCGTGCCCGGCATCAGCGCACGATCTGATTTCAAGAGTCACATCGAGTTCCCAACCATCGTCGGCGCCGGCTACGGGCTTCAATTAACCGACTCGATCCGTGTCGAAGTCGATGTTGAATGGCTGGAGTTCTCGAACTTCGACACGTTGCCGCTGGACACGAAGAGTGCGCCACCCGGAATTCCCAGCCGCGTGCGCCAAGATTGGAAAAACACGTTCACCGCAGGCGTCGGCGGTGACTGGAAATTCGCGACCGGCTGGGTGCTCCGGGGAGGTTACCAATTCTATGAAAGCCCCGTGCCAGACCGCACGTTCTCTCCCTCCATCCCGGACGCAAATCAGCACGTCTTCACCATCGGCCTCGGTTACCGCCACGGGAGACACTCACTGGAAGTGGCATACGGCCTTGATTTCTACGACAAACGCACCATCACCGACAACCAGACACCGGCTTTTAACGGCACATACAACATCACCGTGCATCTCTTCTCGTGTGCCTACGGCTACGCCTTCTGAACATTGAATTGCCGCTCAGCGCACTTGGTGGCTCGGTTGTTGCCATGCAACGCCAGGTGAGGGGTCCTTATCGCCTGCAACGCGCTGGGAGATCCGTCAACCCAAAGCCGATCTCGACTTCCGCTTCACGGCCGGTCATGCCTCAAGTGTTTTTGGATTGTCGCCACTGTCTGGCCCTGTATCATGCCGGGAAGTTTTAGATGAATATGAAGTTTCGGAGGATAACTCGTAAGTTGCGAGGCCTGATGGATCAAGACTGGGTCTTAAATCGAATGAAGGTGCCGATGATAGTTGTCTTGCGCCGTCAGACTGGTGGAAGAACGCTTGCGTTTCCATCCGGTTGAGGAATAAGCCCATGGTCAAGGTCTCACCGAACAAAGCAAAGGAGGGCTTGGGAGGCCTTGAGACCCCGAATTTTCCCCACATCCTGGACCAGTGCCTGGCCAGCGCGGTCGTGGCCATCGACGAGCGGCAGCGAATCACCGCCTTTACCCCCGAAGCGGAAAACCTTTTGCAGCTCACGGTTCAGCAGGCTCTCGATCGCCCCATCGATGTCCTGCCGACCCCTTTGCGTGAGATCGTCAAAAAGACGCTCCTGACCGGAGAACCTGTCCTCGACCGCCAGATTCTCCTCCCCGCTCCCGCCGACGCCACCCTGATGGTCCGGATCTTCACCACGGCGATTCGCGGGGCTGGTGGAAAGCCGACCGGGGCCATCGCGATTTTGAACAATGTCACCCCGGCCAGGCGCCTGGACGAGAACCTGAGGCGGATGGATCGGTTGGCCAGCATCGGCACCCTCTCCGCCAGCATGGCTCATGAAGTCAAGAACGCCATGGTCGCCATCAAAACCTTTGTCGATTTGCTCATCAAGAAGAACCAGGACGTCGGGTTGGCCGAGATCGTCGGTCGCGAAATGCTTCGGATCGATTCGATCGTCAGCCAGATGCTCCGCTTCGCCGGTCCAGCCAAGCCCACTTTCGCCCTCGTGCACCTCCACGAGATCCTCGATCGCTCACTCGGCCTCGTGCAACACCATCTCGAAGGACGCAAAATCGCCCTGGTCCGTTCTTTTCAGGCTTTCCCGGACACGCTGCGGGGCGACGCCTACCAGCTCGAACAGGCCTTCATCAATTTGTTTTTCAATGCGCTGGAAGCCTTGGGATCGCACGGCGCCCTGACGGTCTCCACCGAGTTGACTCCCGCCGGCGGCCCGGAGAACCCGCATGCGCCGATTCTGCGCGCCACTGTCCATGATACAGGCATCGGCATCGCGCCGGAAAATGTCGATCGCCTTTTCGACCCCTTTTTCACGACCAAGGCCAACGGCACCGGCCTTGGCCTGCCCATCACGCGCCGGATTGTGCAGGAACATCGCGGAATCATTACCGTTTCCAGCGCATTGAATCAGGGCACGACCTTCACCATCTTGCTCCCCTCCGAGAGCCGGCAGCCCTGAGCCAGCTTTACGTCCCTTCCGTCCCTTCCGTCCCCATACTTGTACCATGTGCCATGAGCCCCGACCTCAGGGCAGGACACCGTTCCCGCCAGGGAGGCCCACCGGAGCTTTCTCGTCCGGAAAAAACACTTTCACCGGATATTGTTTGCCGTCGCTGAATGTTTTCATGAGCCATCGTTCCACGAACTCGCTGGTTTGACGGCGCCCGTTCTCGCGGACCAAAGCGATGTTCTCCCTGGCTTTGAGTTTGGCCAGCGACGTGATGGACTTTTTGAGGTTTTCCTGGGCCTCGGCCGTTTTGAGATAACCTTTCCTGACTTCATAGGTGATGGCCGAGGCGTCCACCGCCGGCTTGTTGAACTGGATGGGCGGGGCAAGGACATAAACCACGCCGTCCTTGAGCACGAAATCCCACTTGGCATTGAGATCAAGGTAGTAGGTGATTTCCACCGGTGCCCGCGCCTCCACCACCACGTCGGGCAACGGAACATAGCCAAACGCCGTGGCGGCTTCCTCGGTGCGCGTAAAAATTTCCGTCTGCTTCAACGTGGCAAACTGGAGGTAATGTTGGTTGCTGACGGCCGTGGCGTAACTGATGAATTCGGTGGTGACCTTTCTTTGCGTGAAAGCCGAGGCGACGCTGGCCAGGGCCTGGCCGGCTTGCTCGATGACTTTGCCCGTCTTGTCCAGCGCCTCACCGGGCAGATTGCGGCAGGAGCGGAACAGGAGCGCCGCATTGCCCGCCACGATGCCGACCACGGTGATCCAAAGTGTGGTCCTGGCCCAATCATTCTTCGGACGGACCGATGGCAGGTGAGGCGGTGGCGGCGGCGGTGGCGGCGGTGGCGGCAGCGTGTCGGCCATGAGCTACTTCTAGCCGGGTTCATCGCAGAATTCCACGCGAAATTCCTTGCCAGCCACCACGGAGCGCGGGCGGTCCCCGCCCGCAGCGCGTAGCCAAAACAGGCGTCCTGGAGCGCTCGAGGCCTTCGGTTCCAGGCGAAGCGCTGCGGGCCGGGACGGCCCGCGCCCCGGGCGGAGCGCGGGCGGTCCCCGCCCGCAGCGCGTGGCCAGAGCAGGCGTCCTGGAGCGTTCAAGGCCCCCGGTTCCAGGCGAAGCGCTGCGGGCCGGGACGGCCCGCGCCCCGGGCGCAAGGCCTGTCTTTGTCGTTGCTTCATCCGGGGCCAGGCGGTTTTATTTCCGGAACGTGCATGGAAGTCTCCGAGACAATTCAGTGTTCATTCTGCGGGCAAAGTTTCGAGGTGAGCCTCGACACGAATGTGGCTGTTCAGCGTTTCACGCTGGATTGTGAAGTCTGTTGCCGTCCGCTGGAGTTGGTGGCGGAATGCAAGCCGGGCGAGGTGCTCAGCCTGCAAGTCCTGGGCCAGTGACCGTCTGGAGGGAGCGGCAACCGTGCGCGCGGAGGAAATCGTGGTGTTCTTTGCGTTCCATTGCGACTAACCTTCGCGCCCGGATGCTGAATTTATGACACCGAACACGATTCTGTGGACGTACATTGTGCTGCTCGTCGCCGGAGGGACCATGGGCCTGGTCCAGGCGGGGAGCAAAGTTTCCCTCTTCACTTCTCTGGGCTTCGCCGCCGCGCTCAGCATGTGCGCCATGAACATCATCGTCGGGCGTCACATCCCGGATTTTATCATGATTGGGCTGCTGTTTGTTTTCGGGGCGCGCTTCGCCAAGTCGAGGAAGTTTATGCCGATGGGCCTGATGTCGATTATCACGATCCTGGCGTTGGCCGCCCGGAACTGGGCCAGGTAATCAATCCGCGGAAAGCCGCCGGGCTTGGTCCGCCGTTCACCATGCCGAGAGAACTCCCGATTTGGCAAATCCATGCTGAGATCGTGGCGACGCTGCAGAAGGGCCATCGCCTGGTGCTGGTGGCGCCGACGGGCTCGGGCAAGACGACGCAGGTGCCGCAAATGGTCCTGGATGCCGGGTTGGCCGGTCCGAGGCGTGTCGTGGTGCTGCAACCGCGCCGCGTGGCTGCCCGGACAGTCGCCGCGCGCGTGGCCTGGGAGCGTGGCAGCCGCCTCGGCGCCGAAGTCGGCTACCAGATTCGCTTCGACGACCAGACCGGCCTCGGCACCCGCATCAGTTTCGTGACGGAGGGCATCCTGCTGCGCTGGCTCCAGGATGACCGCACCCTGGCGGAGGTGGGCGTGCTGATCTTCGACGAATTTCACGAGCGCAACCTGATGAGCGACGTGGCGCTGACGCTGGTCAAGCAGATGCAACAAACCCGCCGACCGGACCTGAAAATCGTCGTGATGTCCGCGACCTTGGAGGTGGAGCCGTTGGCCGAGTACTTGGGCACTCCGTTGGTAGTTCCGCCTTCAGGCGGCCATGGCGTCGGGCCGCCTGAAGGCGGAACTACGAGCCAACCCTGCCCGGTCCTGATCTCCGAGGGACAGAGTTTCCCGGTGGAAGTGTATTACCTCGACCAGCCGGATGGGCGTCCCACCAGCGAGCAGGCGGCCGACGTCGTGGAGCGCATTGTCGACTCCGGCGAGCCGGGTGACGTGCTGGTGTTCATGCCCGGAAAGGGAGAGATCCAGGCCACGATCAACGCCCTGCGCGCGGCTCGGACGAAGGAACGACTGGCGCTCATTCCGTTGCATGGCGAGCTTCAGCCGGAGGAGCAGGATCTGGCGTTCGCGCCCAATCAGCTGCGCAAGATCATCGTGGCGACCAATGTCGCCGAAACCTCCGTGACCATCGACGGGGTCCGGCACGTGGTCGATAGCGGCGAAGCGCGGGTGGCGCGCTACGACGCCGAACGCGGGATTGGCACCTTGTTGATCGAGCCCATCAGCCGGGCCTCCGCGGAACAGCGCAAAGGGCGCGCTGGCCGGACCGCGCCGGGCACCTGTTACCGGCTCTGGACCGAGAGCGGTCACCTCAATCGTCCCGAACGGAACACGCCCGAAATCCAGCGGGCGGACCTGGCGGAAGTCGTGTTGTTGCTGCATTCGCTGGGCATCAAGAAGGCGGCGGAGTTCGACTGGTTGGACAAGCCCGACCGCCAGGCGGTCGAGCGGGCGGAAAAGCTCCTGCATACCTTGGGGGCGATCGACCCGCGGACCGAGGAGGTCACGCCTGCCGGCCGGCAGATGCTCCGGTTGCCGATGCACCCGCGCTACTCCAGGATCCTCGTCGAGGCTTCGCCGCGGGGATGCATTCTGGCCGCGGCGCTTTGTGCGGCCCTGGTCAGCGGGCGCGATTTGCTGCAGCGGTTGCGCCGCGAGGATCAGCATATCGCCGAGGCGCGCGAATTGTTCGAGGCCAGCCAGGAATCGGATTTTTTCACCCTGATGCGGGCCTACCAGTTTGCGAAAAACGCCGACTTCAATCCGGACCGGTGCCGGCGCTACGGAATCCACGCGCTTTCAGCGCGGGAGGTCGGGCAGACCTACCAGCAGATCGTCGAGATTGCCGGCCGGCAAGGGTTGTTGCCGGAGACGGAAGACTCGGCGCCCGGAGGGCAAAGTCCGAAAGCCCGGGACGACGCCCTGCTGCGCTGCATCATGGCCGGGTTCATCGATCAGCTTTGCGTGCGGCGCGACCAGGGGACGCTCGAGTGCGAGATGACCGAAGGGCGTCAGGGGACGTTGCAGCGCGAGAGTGTGGTGCAAAACGCCCCGCTGTTCGTCGCCGCAACGATTCGCGAAGTGGCCGGCCGCGGCGCGAAGAACCTGACGTTGCTCGGCCTGGCCAGCGCCGTGAAGCGTGAATGGATCGAGGAAATGTTCCCGCAACATCTGAACGCGACGGTCGAGCATCTTTTCGACCGGACCCACAAAAGGGTGGCGGCCGTTCGACTGGTGCGGTTTCAAGACCTGGTCATTCACCACGAGCACCAACGGGAAGTCGAGCCGGCGGCGGCGGGTCGTTGCCTGGCCGAAGCGTTTGGCAAAGGCTGGTTCGAGCTCCCGCTGTTCAATCACGAGGTCAAACAGTTCGTCGCCCGGGTGAACCTGGTTTGCGCGGTGTCGCCGGAACTGGAGTTTCCACCGTTCGACGCCGCGGCCATCACGCAGTGCCTGGCGCGGGCCTTCGCCGGCTTGACCTTGGCCAAAGAGGCGCAGGCCACCCACGTTCGCGACGAGTTCCTGAAACAGCTGGCGCCGGAACAAATCGTCTGGCTCGACGAACTGGCGCCCGTCCACGTGGCCTGGCCGGACGGGCGCAGGCTCAAGTTGCTCTACCCGCCGTCCCCCCGCGACGAGGACGGCGACCCGAGTTCGCCCGAACTACAGGTGAAGCTGCACGAATGCTTCCCGCTGCAGGAACATCCCCACATTTGCGAAGGCAAGTTGCCCGTGAAGCTGTGGCTTTGCGCGCCCGATGGCAAACGGCTGGAAGCAACGTTTAATTGGCCGGCCTTCAAGGCGAATACTTATCCGAAACTCAAATCGACTTTGCTGCGCCAGTACCCAGGCACGACGTGGCGGTGACCATTTCGGATTGCGGATTGCGGATTGCGGATTGCGGGTTGCGGATTGCTGATTGTGGAAGGACGCGGCTCTTGGTGTAACAACCCTCACGTAAAACGCCATACGCATCCCACAATCCGCAATCCGCAATCCGCAATCCGCAATCGCATCACTTCTCGGCTTTCTTCAAATCTTCCTCCAGGAACTTCGTCACGTCCTTGAACTTGGAGACGTTAGCGGGATTGATTTCCATGAGGAGCTTGTGGGCTTCGAGGCAGGTTCGGGAAACTTCCTGGCGATCCGGTTGGCCAGCGGGTTGGGTGACGGGGCTCAGCTGCCCCGCGGCGGGGAGCGCGCCACGCAGGACGCTGAAGAGATGGGCGATGCCGAGGTTTTCCAGCAGATCTGAGATCCGATGGCACGGGTTGAGCAGTTCGAAGTGAGCCGGGCCGTTGGAGCCGTTTTCCTGGCCCAGCTTAAGGCCGAGTCCGGCCAGCACCCCCAGGAAGGTGCTGTCCATCAAGTGGCATTCCGTCAGGTCGAGCACGAAGAGGGTCTGGCCTCTTTGCCAAAGGCCGTTGACCACGCTCTTGAAATCCACGCTGCAATGAAAGCTGGCCCGTCCTGCAATCCTGATGCAGACCATGCTATCTCCCACCCACACCGACAGGTTGGCCGAAGCATTACTCATACAACGTCATTAACCTCACCAACTTTGCCATGCTCGTCAAGCGCCCTGGGGCCCGATGCCCCGGTTACTTGTCCGCTTGCCTCCCGGCCGGCCTTTGCACATAGTCCCGCGAGCCAGCGACCTGGTGAGCGGTTTAGGCGAGGCCCCGCCCATGTTGAATGTCGCGTCCAACGAGCGCTGACCATGAGCCTGCCGGTTAAAATTGTCAGAATATGACGACGATCGTCCTGGCCGAGGATCAGCACTTGGTGCGGCAAGGCTTCAAGCTCGTGTTGTCCGCCGAGCCGGACTTCAAACTGCTCGGCGAGGCGGCTGATGGCTTGGAAGCCATCCGATTAGTCGAGGAAAAGAAACCCAACATTTTGCTGCTTGACCTGATGATTCCCCGTCTCCACGGACTGGACGTGGCGCGACGCGTGCACAAGGAGAATCGGGGCACCCGCGTGATCATTCTTTCGATGCACGCCGACGAACCTTACGTCACGGAAGCGTTGCGCAACGGGGCGTGGGGCTACGTGCTCAAGGACAGCACGGCGGCGGACCTGGTCCAGGCCGTTCGGACGGTGGCGGGGGGACGGCGTTACCTGAGCGCCGTCCTGGCCGAGCGCGCGTTGTCCGGCCAGGTCGAGCACCCCGGGGTGTCGGAACGGGACGTCTACGAAACCCTGACCAACCGCGAGCGACTGGTGTTGCAGCTGGCCGCTGAAGGCAAGACCAGTGCCGAGATCGCCACCGCTCTCTTCATCAGTCCGCGCACCGCCGAGACGCACCGGGCGAACCTGATGCGCAAACTGGGCGCGCGCTCCCAGACCGATCTCGTCCGGTTCGCTATCCGCCGCGGCATTATCGCCGCCTGAGCGGCGGGCGGCTCGTCATTCTGCCAGCATGGGGCCGGAGAACAAATGAGGTATCGATTGTTAAGCGAAGAGGGCGTGCTCTGGTAAAGGGCGCTCAGCAGGTACCATGGATCAGGCCACGGTCAAGGGGTGGCGGCGTTCGACCAGTGGAAAGGAGATGCGTTTGCCGCTCAGGGCCGCTTGATAGACCGCCATCACCATTTCCACCGCCCAGGCGCCATTGCGACCGCTGCACTCGGGTTCGCGGTTTTGCGCGATGGCCTCCAGCCAGTCGCCGACCGGGCCGGCATTGTGCGGCGCCGGCCCTTTCGCCAGCGCGGGATCCAGCATTTTCCAGTCGTCGGTCCGGCCTTCGGCCTTCCAGGGTGTCGACCGGCGGATGAAGACGTTCGGTGCGAGATCGCAAAAGATGCGCGCCACGCCTTTGCTTCCATAGAACTCAATGCCCCAATGCCCCACGGTCTCACGCAAGCCGGCGCTGCTGGTGAACGTGGCATTGAGCTCCCGGGCGAAAGCGAACTGGGCGAAGACGTGATCCCCAGCGACTGGCCCGACGTTGTCATTCACCAGCCGGCCGTCGGTCCTGGTGATGTCGCGGCCCCGCCAGAGCACCCGCGCCGAGCACCATAACGGGTCGCCCAGGAACAACCGTAACAGATCGAACAGATGCGAACCGAGGACCATCATGTCCTCCCCACCCGCGCGGGCGTCTTGTTTCCCATAAGCGCGAACCTCGGCAAGATCGCCGATCAGGCCATCCGCCAGCGCCTGTTTGAGGCGGACAATCGCCGGCATCATCCGCATCGAGTGAGCGACGGCAATCTTGAGTCCGCGCCGGTTGGCTTCGGCCAGCAATTCGTCGGCTTCCGCCGGGGTGGTGGTGAACGGCTTCTCGCAGTAGAGATGCGCTCCGGCCCGCAGCACCTCCAGCCCGATGGCATGATGTTGATCGGCCTGCCGCATGGCCAGGCTCACCAGGCTGGGTCGTTCCTTCGCCAGCATTTCGTGGTAGTCGGCGTAAGCGCGCGCCGCGCCGGTCTTCCAGGCCGTCTGTCGCCGGCCTTCCGCATCTGGATCCGCCAGGGCCGCCAGCTCGATCTGGGGTCGACTGGCAAAAATCCCTTCCAGCCCGTGCCCGTAATCGCCCCGCCCGGTGTGTCCAATGACGGCCGCCTTGAGCCGAGTTGCCGGATCGGCGCCGCGACTCGACCGCGTTCCCGCGGTCAGGACGCCGGCGCAAGCGGCGAGATGAAGGAATCTGCGCCGGGAGACGGCGGCTGATTGGAACGGGGCGGCATTCGTGCTCATAGTTGAGAGCCGAAGTCTAAT
>WNGF01000483.1_pt1 | contig 85030 bp, 73 predicted proteins | sample 5400641 | NCBI WGS metagenome assembly WNGF01 (sample SAMN13153371, study PRJNA577476) | soil metagenome | isolation source: 80 cm soil or saprolite under grassland replicate 2 | place: USA:California | collected 2016-06-15 | reverse complement strand
TCCAAATTGAGGACGCGAAGTTCAACGTGCCTGTGGATGACGCGAAATTCGCGCGGCCCGCCGCTGAGCCTCCGCCCGATCGGCATTCTCCTTAATGACGCCAGCAGTCAAAAGTCTCAGTGAACTACTTCTTTGCTGGAGTGTAAGGCTGTTTGCGAACGATACCCTTGCCTTCCTCAATCGTTACGATTTCACCCGACGCTATTGAATTGAAATTCTCTACTTTGCCGTCGAGCCAGCGGATCGAGAGGTCTGCTGTGCTGGCCCGGCCCAGGCCGAAGTGCAAGCGAAGATCATTTTGTGAGATGTAGGAGCCACCACTGCGTACTTCGTCGATTTGCTTACGGCCACCGGCAGTGACGGTAATGCGTGAGCCGATAGCATCTCGTCCTGAGGTAAGCGCACGTATGAGTATCGAATTCCCGCTGCCTGCAAAGTTCTTGAGCAGGGATGGTGCTTCGCCCATATTGCTGATTACGACTTCTTCGCTCCCGTCATTGTCCAGATCCCCTATGGCCAGGCCTCGCGAGGAGTGAACGTCGGAAATCCCCGGACCGCCCTGCGCAGAGAGATCAAAGAATTGTCCGTCGCCACGGTTCCAGTAGAGAAGCCGTGGCTGCTTGTACTTTTCGGCGGTGCGGCCAGTGTCCACTTCGGGATAGACGTGACCGTTGGCAACGATCAGGTCTTTCCAGCCGTCATTATCGAAGTCGAGAAATGCGGTCCCCCAGCCCAGATATTTTGTATTGACCGCCAGACCTGAGCCGATAGTGTCGTCGTCGAAATTGTTTCCGCCCCGGTTCTTGTACATGGTGTGGGTGTCGTCAGCGAAGTTTGTTTTGAAAATATCGAGTAACCCATCACCGTCGAAATCGGCCGTAGTTGCCCCCATACCGGCTTGTTCGCGCCCATCTTCGTTGTATGCGAGTCCGGCACGGACCCCGACCTCTTCAAACAGCTTTCCGCCCACGTTGTGGTAGTACAAACTCGCGGTCGAATCACATGCCACAAAGATGTCCGGCCAACCGTCATTATCGAAATCTCCCGTCAGAGCGGTGAAGCCGTAGTAGTTCTTAGGACCTGAGATGTGTACCTGATCGGAGACGTCTGTGAAATGTCCGTGTCCGTCATTTTGATAAAAGGACAGCGTTTCCGGAGGCAGACCGCGGGGGCCGCACATGACTGGTCTTCCTTTCCACTGACATTGGCTGGTTTGACCGGGGTGAGGTGTGTGCGCCAGGTCGAAATCCACATAGTGCACCACGACGAGATCCAGGAATCCATCACGGTTAAAATCGAGGAACGCACAACCAGTGCTCCAGCGCGGCCTTGGCGAAAGCAGCCTCCGTTCCTTGGTTTCGTCTATGAACTTGCCATTGCCGAGGTTACGGTAGAGAACATTCTGTCCCCACTGCGTGATGAACAGGTCGGGATAACCATGATTGTCGATGTCTCCGACGCAGACTCCCTGTCCCCATCCGGTCGATGCGATTCCCGCCTTGTCCGTGACGTCTTCGAATTTCAGCCCGCCGAGGTTGTGATAAAGGAACTGCTTCGGCTGAGCAGCGTCTTTCTCAAGTCGCCCTGAGTTGACCAAAAAAATATCGGGCAAGCCGTCATTATCGAAATCGAAGATCGCGACACCATTGCCGGTTGTTTCCACGATGTACTGTTTTGAAATGTCTGACCCGGAGACGTTCACACCGACGAGGCCGGACTCTGTCGCGATGTCCCGATAGTCAACGGCCGGCGCTTTCATGCCCGGAGGAAGTGGCCGCGCGGGAGCCGCGGTACCTCCGGTGGCCACACCCTGCGCGTGCGCGGGCTGAACACCGCCGAGTGCAAGGAGTATGAAGCCGAGAAAAAGAAGGATTTCACTTGAAGGTGCTTTGCTCAAGTGCCGAGTCCCACGCGCATATTTCGCGATCATAACACTCGGCCTAAGTACGTCCGCGCTTCTCTGCTACGATGGAAGCGAAAACCGGAATTCCGATGGCGTTCTCGACGTATCCACGCTCTTTGGCCCGAATTGCCCTCTGCTCGTGGCTTGTGCACGTCGTGACGACGGGCTTGTTCGCACAAATGCCTGCTGCGTGCAAAGGTCCGGCCGAGTTGGAGAAAGTACTTGCAACTCATCCGTCGGCGGGTGCCTACGATGCACTGGGCGCCTACTTCGGTCAGCGGCAGCAGTTGTCGTGCGCTATCGCGGCATTTGAAGCTGCCGTGGGTCAGGATCCGAACTCCTGGGAGGCGCGCTTCAATCTTTCATTGGCGCTTCTGCAAAAGCACGACGCACGGAGGGCCGCTCGTGAGTTGAGAGTTGCAGTACGGATTAGACCTGACGATCCATTAGGACACATCGCGCTCGGCGAGGCGTTGGGCGAGTTGGGACGGAACGACGCTGCGATTGAAGAGTTCAAACTGGCACTGAAGTCGGACCCGAAGTCGGTGCCCGCGTTGGATGGGCTGGCGAAAGCGTTGATTGCGCAGAAGCGTTACTCAGCCACGATCGCGTACCTGAAAGATGCGCCTTCCGATCCTGTACTTCAGGATGACCTCGCTGTGGCTTACTCGAGCAACGGCGACACAGCAGAAGCTGTCAAGCTGCTGGCGAGGTTGGTACAACAAAACCCTTCATCAGCGGACCGGCACGCCAGGTTGGGCATCGCATACACGCAGGAGTCTCAGTTTCGGCAGGCAGTTGATGAGTTCCGTGAGGCGTTGAGGCTAGATCCGAGCAATGACATCACCAGACTTTCGTACGTCAAGGCTTTGATCATTCTCGCGGAATTCCAGACTGCGCTGCCAGAAATCCGGAGCTACTTCCGGCGCAAGCCGCACGATTTTGACGCGCTGTACTTGATGGGGGTGGTCAACCGCGGACTTGGAGACTACGTAGCTGCTGAACCTTTACTCAAACAGGCGGAGGCACTCAACCCGAATCATTACGACACCCGGTACAACCTGGGCTTTGTTCTTGCGAAGCTGGGAAGGCCGCAAGAGGCGTTGCTTCATCTTGAAAGGGCGGTGCAGCTGAATCCGGCGTCGAGTGAAGCACGATTTCAGTTGGCAGCGGTGCTGCGAAGTGTGGGCCAGGAGCAAAGAGCACGTCAGGAATTGGAGGCTTTCCAACAAAAGAAACAGCAAAGCGTCAAAGAGAACGTTGCCGGGACAAAGGTCAACCAGGCTAATGAGTACTTTCAGGCGGGCGAGTATCAGCGCGCAGTTGATGTTTATCGCGAAGCTTTGGCCGAGGATCCTGGGAACCCACGCACATACTACGATCTCGCACTAACGCTTGATCGCCTGGGCAAAACGGCAGAGGAGCGCGAGGCACTGCAAACGGCCATTCGTCTCGATTCCTCTCTCGCTCGCGCGCATAATCAGCTGGGCTTCCTCAGCATGCAAGCCGGCCAGGAGGTCGAGGCAGAAAAGGAGCTGAAGGCGGCGATTGTGCTGGATCCGGGTTATTCTGAGGCCCAGAACAATCTCGGTGTGCTATACGGCCAGCAGGGAAAAAACAAAGAAGCAGAAGAACTCTTCCGTCAAGCCACGGAGAATAGCCCTGAATATACACAGGCGTTTGTTAACCTGGGGCTGATTCTCGCAGGCGAATCGCGCTTTTCTGAAGCGGAGCAGGCAATACGTAACGCCCTCAAGCTAAGTGCGAACAATTCCCAGGCGCTGACTGTGCTCGCGATGGTACTCACGCGCTTGAACCGGACCGAAGAGGGCATTGGCTATTTCAAGAAGGTCGTCGAACTGGACTCTAAATCCTCAGGCGCACATTTGAATCTGGGAATTGCGTACGCAGATGAGTTCAACCTGGAGGGCGCCTTATCTGAGTTTTCTGAAGCCGTGAAACTGGATCCGAATTCCGCACCTGCTCACTACAACAAGGGGCGGGTTCTGCTCGATCTGCGGCGCGACCAGGGCGCAAAGCCTGAGCTTGAAACTGCGGTGCATCTCGATTCGCAGTATGCGGAACCATGGTATTTGCTTGGATTGATCGAAAAATCAGCCGGAAATGCCACGGCCGCTGTTCAGGCTCTACAGAAGTCGGCTCTGCTCGATCCGAAAAATCCGGACACGCTCTTCGTGCTCGGTCAACAGCTTCTGCACACCGGAGATCGGACCGGGGCAATTGCGCAATGGCGGAAGGTGACTGAGATCAATCCTGAGCACGCCGAAGCGCTTTACAACCTCTCGCGCCAGCTGGCGCAATCTGATCCTGAAGAGTCCAAGCGCCTGCAATCGCGCTTTGAGGCCCTGCAGGCACAGAAACAAATCATGGATCGGGCCCAGACTTTAGGGAACTTTGCGTTAGCATCCGCCGCCGCGCACGACTGGCCACAAGCTATTTCACAATTGAAAGAAGGGATCCAGGTCTGCGGTGGCTGCACCGCGCTTGGCCAGTTGCACAAGGATCTTGGGCTCATTTACCTCCATTCAGGCGACACAAAAAATGGACTCCAGGAACTGGGCGAAGCAAAAAAGCTCACGCCCGCGGACCCGGATATCGACAAAGCAATTCGCATCGCGCAGACTGCTCAGAGATGAAGTGTTGTAGAGTGTAGAGCCATGTTTCAGCGGTTGCGGGTCATCGCCATTCTGCTCTGGTCGCTGACTTATCTAGTTGCTCAAGACATCGATTCAGTTCCGTCCCTGCAGAAACGTAACTTGGCTTCAATCGCCGATGAGATAACTGATTCCGCGGAGCGCTCTGCATTCTTGCAACTCTTCAAACCAGCGTCGCCAGGAGAGATGCGTGCGCGGGCCGAAGCTTTCATCGCGCAGTTCCCACAATCGGGGTTTCTGGCGCAAGCGTATGAAGTCGCAGCTCGCGGCTGCTTCGATCTCGCCGAATATGAGCAGGGGCTGGGTTATGCGCGACTATCGTTAGCGCTGCTTCCCGAGAATCCATTGCTGCTGGTTCCGGTTGCGGACGTAGAAGCGCGTCAACATCTGAACTCCGCGGCTATTGGCCATGCGGATGAGGCAGTAGGCGACCTCGATCGCTTCGCCAGGGCGGCTTCAGTTCGCGAGGAAGACTGGCCAAATGTGAAGCAACGGCTCAAATCAACAGCAAATTTTGCAAAAGGCCGCGCTCTTTTGCAAGAAGCGCTGGCGCAACCAGCGGGCGAAAGGCGGAAACAATTTCTAAAGAAGTCCGAGGCAGCGCTGCTCGACGCACGGCATTTCAATAGTCAGGACCTAGAGATTGCCTATGTGCTGGGGCTGGCGCAATTCAGTTCAGGGAAAACGCTGGAGGCCAGCAGCAATTTTGCCGCAGCATACCACGGCGGTGGTGAGCTTACTCCCAAAGCCCTGGAGAGTCTTCAGGCGATATATCGTCTGCTTTATCCCAACCCAACCGTTTCGTTCGAGACCTTCGCGCAACAGGCGGGAGATCGATGGACAACGGCGCTTGAGAGTTCGAACAATGCGACAGAAACAAAAGTCCCAGCACGGCCCGCAGCGATGTCCTACTTCGGTTCCGATTCGTGTCGCGCGTGTCATGCCGAAATCTACCAGCACTGGTCGGAAAGCGGCATGGCGAAGATGTTTCGTCCTTATGCTCCGCAAAACATCATAGGAGATTTCAAGAACAACAATGAGTTCTATCTCGGCGATGAAACAGACTATCAGGGCGGGAAGTTCGAACTGAAGCGCGCATTGGATCGCCATCTCTTTGCCAGAATGGCCGTACGCGAAAATCGCCACTACTTCGACATCTTGCAGTCTGACGGCAAGTGGCACACCTATCGTGTTGACTACACCATAGGATCAAAATTCGAACAGGCTTATGCCACGAAACTTCCCAACGGTGAAATTCATGTATTTCCGATTCAATACAATGTGCTGCACAAGCAGTGGGTTAATTTCTGGAAGGTGATTGACGGCCCAGGAAGCGAGCGCGCTGACCCGCGCACCTGGGAGAGGCTTGATGCCTCGACTAGCTACCAGGCAATTTGCGCCGTGTGCCATACCAGCCAGTTGCGGAATGTTAAGCGCGGCGGCTTCGACGTCAACGATGTGGAATTTAAGGAGCCGGGAGTCGATTGCGAGATGTGCCATGGCCCCTCCGGCGGACACGTCTTAGAAATGAGTGATCATGAGTACCATCCGAAGGAGCCGCTGGACCCACCGGTGAATTTCCATAAAATCGACAGCCGGAAATTTGTGGCGATTTGCGCGCAATGCCACACGCAATCGGCGATCCGCAATCCTGGGCCCGATGGCGAATTGAACTACATTTCTTCTGGAGAGTTTTTCGGGGACCGCTTGCGGCAGCCATTCGGCGAGTTCTCACGAAAGGGCTTTTACAAAGACGGGCGATTTCGGCAAACAACGTTCATAGTTGAAGCCCTGGAACGCTCTCGATGTTTCAAAAAAGCCGAAGTCAGCTGCGGGACTTGCCATGATCCTCACGGCCACGATTCTGCTTCGAATCCAACATCGCTAAGATTCCGCGATCAACCGGATCTGATGTGCACTGGTTGTCACAACCAGTTCAGAGATCCGGTCGCGATCACCCAGCATTCGCGCCATCCGGCGGAATCAGAAGCCAGCAGGTGCGTCTCCTGTCACATGCCTCGCATTATGGATGCCCTGCTGTTCCAGGCGCGCTACCACCAGATTGATGACATTCCCAATGCCGAAATGACAAAGCGATTCGGGAAGGAAGAAAGTCCAAACGCCTGCTTGCTGTGCCACGTCGAAAAAAGTGCCGAATGGGCGGGGCAGCAACTATCAGCCTGGAAGCCATCGCACGCGAGCGCCACTAAAAAGTAACGTCGAAACAGTTGTACAAAACCCAATGGCATGTGAATCACAACGTCATCAAAGCAATCGTCGTGACATTGGCATCAGGCATTCGCGACGGCAATTCTAACTTTAGCTTTTCTTCAGTTTGGGTGAACTTCAGCGATTGCCCCGTGGCCAATAGGCGCGCGGAGACTACTTTTGGCTTGATATCGTTGATTTCCAGCTCTGCAGTTGGCCACTCGATGACGTGAATGAATATCTTGTTGTCTTTTGCAGTTGTGCGAATCGAAGGCATTCCCTGCACCGGCCCGTAGGTCGTGCCGTAAATCGAATCACCGTTAACGGAGAGCCAGTCACCGATGGCGCGCAACCGTTCCTGAAACTCCGGTTGGATTGTTCCGTCGGGGCGCGGCCCAACATTGAGCAAGAAATTTCCTCCACGACTAGCAACTTCAACCAATCCTCGAATCAGAAATTGCGCCGATTTAAAGTCCCTATCGTTGGCGTTGTATGCCCATTGATTGTTGATGGTCATACAGGTCTCCCAAAGCTGGAAGTCCTCGGCCTTCGGAACTGCGGACTTGAGTTTCTGGTTGATGCTTGTGTCTACGGCATTGAAGTGGACATCCTTCGTCGGAATGCCTGTGGGGATGAACTGCTCCGGGGTCACATAATCTCCCGGTACACCAATACGATCATTCACCAGCGCTGCCGGCTGCAGGTGTCGTATGAGTTCGATGAAGCGCTGGCCGTCGTATTTCTGCTGGTCATGCAAGCCGTCAAACCAGATCAGCACAACCGGCCCGTACCTGGTGAGCAACTCCGTCAACTGCAATTGCATGTAATCGAGATAAAGCGGCCACTCAGGCCGCATGGGTTCGCCATACCAGTTCGTTGAGGTCGGCTTGGAAGTGTCGCGAAACGCGGGGTGATGCATGTCGGGAGGCGAATAGTAAAAGCCGAGCGGCATGCCTGCCTCTTTACATGCTGAAGAAAGCTGCTGCACGATGTCCTTTTTGTAAGGAGTATTGGTGATCTTGTAGCTGGTATACGAACTGTCGAACATGCAAAAGCCGTCGTGATGCTTGGTGGTAAACACCACGTATTGCTGACCGGCAGAGCGTGCCAAGTCTACAAGCGCGCGCGCATCGAAATTTTGCGGATTAAATCGCTTCGGCAACTCAACATATTCCGCTTCGGTGATGCCGCCCGGCTTTGGTGTCATGATGGGCCACGACGCTTCGACGCTCGCGAGCGAATACGGGCCCCAGTGTATGAACATGCCAAACTTGGCGTTCCGGTACCACGCGGTGCGCTCGTCGGAAAAGATTGAAGCGAACGCCGCGCTTGGGAGCAGCGGCAGCGAACCGACGACCGCCGCGAGTTTAAGGAAGTCTCGGCGGCTGCTGTCAAGTTTATACGCCCGGTAATTGTCCGAAGCAGGAGTTGTCTTCACGTGGGCTGTCTCCCTTCCCTTTTCCGACTCGAAAGCACGGCGCGAGCGGGCTTTTCGAGGCCGACGACCGCTTTCAAGCGCTTAAACTTTGGTTGACGGCGTTAGAGCGGGAGTTATAGTATCACTCCTCGCAAATCTGAGCACTTACTTCGCACTTGGCTCAAAATTGGCGCGTTGCTTCGAGCGCTTCCTTTATATATGCATTGAGTTTATATATGCATTGAGTTTTTCGAAGATTGATTGGGAAAAATTGCATGCCGCGGGATCTTGAAGGGAAGGTAGTAGTCGTCACCGGTGGAGGCGATGGCATTGGGCGCGAATGTGCTCTTGCTTACGCGCGCGAAAAGGCGACGGTCGCAATTGTTGACCGGGATTTCACAGCCGCTCAGCGCACGGCAACAGAGCTAGATTCGACGGGTATCGCCCTGCAAGCGGATGTCTCTGATGGCGAGGCTGTGAGGTCAGCGATCGCTGGCGTGCTGGAAGAATTTGGCCGAATTGACGCCGTGCACAACAACGCTGGCATCTCCAGCCCGTCCAAACCGCTACACGAAACCACCGAGGAAGAGTGGGACAACCTGCAGCGGAATAACTTGAAGTCCGTTTATTGGACCACGCGGTACGCCTTCGACGCTCTCCGCTCCAGCAAAGGAACGATCCTTAACACTGCAAGCATGGTCGGATTGATCGGCCAGCAGGACCACGCCGCCTACGTTGCAACCAAGGGAGGGATGATTTCACTCACGAAGGCGATGGCGGCCGATTATGCGCGCTACTCCATTCGCGTGAATGCGATCTGCCCGGCGGGAGTGTGGACGCCGATGCTGGAGCAATGGTGCGCAGAGCAAAAAGATCCGGCAAGCATTCGCAGGTATCTTAACGACATTCACGTGCTTGGGGACTGCCCTCGGGGCGACGTGATCGCGGACGCTGCCGTATTCCTGCTATCCGACAAGGCACGCTTCATTACCGGCTGCATTCTTCCAGTGAGCGGCGGAGCCGAACTGGGCTATAGGCGGTAGAGTGTTCACGCTGCTTGTTGCGCCATCGCCAGAACTCCTAGCGCCGCTAGAATAATCAGCATGCCAAAGGCAAGAAAACGTCTGGTTGCGCTCGAAACGTCGTTCCATTCACCAGTCAATATTCCGGCTGCGTTGCTGGTGACGATGATCATGCCCATGAGCAAAGGCCAAGCGATCACCACTCCCAATACGCCCATCCGGGTTATGCCGACCGCGTACAGCGACTGACCGCCAAACCACAAGAAACCCATGAGCACACCGCACAACCATCCGGTGCCTGCGCCATCGCCGGTGAATTTTCCTAGTGTGTGGTTCTTGCGCAGGAGATAACCGCAATAAGCCAGGTTTGCGATAAAGCCTCCGGAAACCGCTAGAGCAGTCACTACTCCAGTGCTCCACAGATGACTTGCACCAAGAGCGCGCGCGCGTTCCACCGCCTCACCACCGAATGCGTAAGAGAAATTCAGAGCTGACGAAAACAGTCCCGAAAGACAGCAAACAATGAATCCGGCAACAAATGACCGGGGAGGCAGAGATTCGCCTCGCTTACGGGCGGCATCTCTTAGCATTCCCGCACGCGCGCACAGCGCAATTCCCACAAGCATAATCACAGTACCAGCGAGATACGTGCGCCCTTGATGTGTGTGCAACTGCTGAGGTGTGAGGATGAGTAACGGAATTAGCGATCCCAGTGACGCACTCAATCCGAGGATGATCGCCATGCCGAGACCGATCCCGAGACGATTCATCCCTAATCCCGCCAGCCCCGATCCAATTCCCCAGCAAATTCCAAAGCCCGCGATGCGAACGAGTGCCAGCGCTGGCGTGAGTGAATAGACTTCGGCCAAGTGCGGCACGGTCGCGGTGGTCAAAATCCAGGGCAGCACGACCATCCCGGCCAGACTGTAAGTCAGCCATATGTGTTCATAGTTCCAGCGCGGCGCATACTTCATCGGGACTGCAAACAGGCCTTGTAGCACACCGGCAACCACAACGGCAGCAAGCCCCATCACGATCGCGAATGTCATGTCTCCTCAAAACTCCGGCGCAAGAAATAGCTACTGCGCCCAGACTTCCAATGCCGCCTGGAGGAATGAATTTGTCACATGAATCAGCGTCTGCTCGGCGAGATAGGGATTGCCCTGTCGCAGTACGTCAATAATCAGGCGATGCAGTCCAAGTTGTCTCTCCCACGGGCCGGTGTCGACCTTCTTGACCAACGCCCTCATCAACGTAAATGCGTAAAGTGGCACCAGGAGCCGACGCCCGTAGTCCCGCAGGACGGAGTTGCGGGGTTTCTCGAGTAAGAGCATATGAAAGTGCTGAACACTCTCGATGACTTGGCGCAGATCACCTGTGTTAACGGAATCACGAATGTTGTTGAAGGCAGCTTCCATGTCGTCGACGGGAAGTTTGTCTTCCGTGACTAGCCGCGCCGCCAGTGCTTCCAGAGCTCCCCGCACTTGATAAATGTGGATGATGTCAGCTTTCTGAAGTTTCAGCACGCGCGCGCTGCGTCCGTGCCCTTTGGTCACGAAGCCTTGTGTCGCGAGAATATTCAGGGCTTCGCGGACTGAGATCTGAGCGACTCCATACTCGCGTGCCCACTTACCCTCGACGATTTTTTCTCCAGGAGAAATTCTTGCGGCGAGAATCTCTTCCCGCAGACGCTGTGCAACGCTCTCCTTCAGCAGCCCGCGTGCTGCAGCGGCATTCTGGTTCAGATCCGAATGCATAGGTCTGGTACTGTACCACGCAATGCAAAAGCCGCGGCCAGCAGAATCGGTGTAACAAAGTCGAATTGCCTTGTTCGCAGGACATAGTTCACACGCTGAACCTCACTTCCGGCTTGACATGCCAGAGTACAATCCCTGTTCGTGCGGTTGGGATCGCACAAATTCCATACGTGAGAGGCGACGGTCATGAACAGCGGAATATCGAGACGAAATTATTTGAAGATGATGGCGGCAAGCGCAGGACTCGCGGCATCTGCGCCCCTGGTCGTCGCACAGGAAGGGGACACGACCAAGCCTACGCCGCAGCCCGGAACACCGCCGGATCACGAGCGTCGCATGAAGTGGTGGCACGAAGCCAAGTTTGGCATGTTCATTCACTGGGGACTGTACAGTGTCATCGGCCGCCATGAGTGGGCGATGGAAGTTGAAGGCGTCCCGATTCCGCAATACGAGCTGCTCGCAAAGCACTTCAATCCGAAGCCAAATGCAGCGCGCGACTGGGCGAGGCTAGCCAAGCAAGCGGGACAGAAGTACATGGTGATGACGACCAAGCACCATGAAGGCTTCTGTAATTTCGACACCAAGCTCACCGACTACTGTGCACCGAAGCAGGCTGCGGGCCGGGATCTGGTGCGCGAGTTTGTGGAAGCTGCGCGGGCAGAGGGGCTGCGTGTTGGCTTCTACTACTCGCTCATGGATTGGCACCATCCCGATGGGGCGCGCTGCGCAACCGACGAAGCGGCACGACAGCGGTTCGTCGCCTACACGCATGGACTGATTCGTGAACTAATGAGCAACTACGGAAAGATCGACATCCTGTGGTACGACGTTGACTGGCCGCTGACGCCCGAGCAGTGGGAGTCGCAGAAGATGAACGACATGGTTTTTCAGCTTCAGCCGGACATTATTGTGAATAACCGCAACGGATTGCCGGGAGATTTCTCGACGCCCGAGCAGGAGATCCGCGCCGCCGACAAGGGACGCGCGTGGGAGACTTGCATGACTCTCAACGACAGTTGGGGATTCCACAAGGCAGACGACAACTGGAAAACGCCGAAGACGATCGTCAACAATCTGATCACCTGCGCTCGTGGTGGCGGCAACTATCTGCTGAATATCGGTCCCAAGCCAGACGGTTCCATACCGCAAGAGTCGATAGAAATTCTGCGAGCCGTGGGAAAGTGGACTGCGCAAAACGGCGCTGCAATCTACGGGAGCGAGCGCAACAGTTTCGAATGGCACGTCTATGCCAACTTCACACAGCGTGGAAACACGGCGTATGCGCACGTTACCTATTGGCCCGGGGATACACCCGTCGAGCAATGGCTTACGTTCTATCAGCCGCCTTCGGTGATCTCATTTGGCGGCTGGAGGACGAAGGTGAAGTCCGTGCGGCTTCTGGTTGGCGACAAACCGCTGACGTTCACGCAAGACGATTTGTCCTTGAGGATTACCGGACTTCCGGCGACTGCCCCGGACGAGCCGGCCACAGTGATTGCGATCGAGTGTGATGGCGAGCCGGCGATGAGCCACGAGTACGTGAGAAAAACCCGACCACGTTTCAAAATTGGAGTGGGCTAGACACAGCCCTGACGTGCTGCCGCATCTACAAATCGCTTAGCTCGCGAGAAGGCTCTTTCACCGCGACTATCTGATCGGCCGAAACCGATTCGAGACGCTGCACAATTCCGCTCGGCCACGTGATCTCGATCAGCTGAAGTTTCTTCGAAGGGCCCAGCCCGAAATGCGCGCGCTTGTCGCTGGCGGAGATGTAGCTTCCCCCTGTACTGACAAAACGAGTCTGCTGCTGCCCACTGTCGGTCACGAGCCGAAGCTTCGAACCGATTGCGTCGCGGTTGCTGGACGTGCCGATTAGATTCAGCATGAGCCAGTGATTTCCGATGCCACCCCGATTATGCAAGATGATCGCGTGTCCATCGTTGCAGTTGATTGCAATGTCAACCAAGCCGTCATTGTCGAGGTCACCGAAAGCAGCGCCTCGAGCCGCTACAGGTGTCTTGAAAACGGAGTCGCTCTGCCTTAAAACGGCTGAGAAGCGACCTTGCTCGTTTTTCAGTAGCAAGGGGGGCTCGAGATACCGTAGTGTCGGCTCGGTGAGTTGGATGTTATCCATGACGTGGCCTTGAGCGACAAAGAGGTCAAGCCAACCGTCGTTGTCATAATCAATCCATTTTGCCCCCCAACCGGAATGGGACATGGTCGAAGCACCCAGACCGATTGAATCAGTGACGTCGTCGAAGGTTCCCTTGTCATTGCGGAAAAGCCTGTATTTCTGATTGGCGAGAGCGTTCACGAACACCGCAGGCCAGCCACTATTTTTGTAATCGCCGAAATCAGCACCCATCCCGGCAAACGCGTGGCCGTTCTGGTCGTAGGCCAGTCCTGAGAGCAAAGCCACTTCCGTGAAAGTGCCATCGTGGTTATTGCGGAAGAGTTGCTCCGCGACTGAATCGTTGGCGACGAAGATGTCAGGCCAGCCGTCGCCATCGAAATCATCAATCGCGACACCCAGCCCTTTGCCTGGGGAACCCCCGACGCCGCACTTCTTAGAGACATCCGTGAATGTCCCATCACCATTATTGTGAAAAACTAGATGTGTGATGGCGTTGAATTGATCGGGGTGGCAGTAAGCCCGATAGCCGGGCTTATGCTCCCCGCAATAAATGTTGGAGCTGAAGTCCCACTCCACATACCGTGTGACGATTAGGTCGAGCCGGCCATCGCGGTCGTAATCGACGAAGCACGCGCCTGTGCACCATCCGCTGCCGCCGACGCCCGCCTTGGCAGTGAGATCGGTGAAAGTCCCGTCGCCATTGTTGTGATAAAGAATATTTCCGCCGAGGTTCGTCACCAGAAGGTCAACGTTGCCGTCGTTGTCGAAGTCGCCGGTTGCGACCCCCATACCGTAAAAGCGCCCTTGTAGACCGGCTTTTTCAGTGACGTCGGTAAAGGTGCCGTCGCCATTATTGTGATACAGCCGGTTCCAGTAACGCGAATCGGATTTGTCCGGCGAACTGCCGCGTGGCATCGGATCCAAGATCTTTGCTCCATTCACAAAAAACAGGTCGAGCCATCCGTCGTTGTCGTAGTCGAACATAGCGACTCCGGCACCCATGGACTCCGGAAGATACTTCTGGCTGGTGCGGCTAGATTCGTGCTTAAACCGAATGGCGGATTTTGCTGTCACATCTTCAAAGAGCGGTGGAGTCGCAGATGCCGGCGTTGCACCCAGCAATTTGACGGCGGGAGCGGCAGCGAGAGCACTCAGCAGAAACGACCGGCGATTTATCTTTGAGGGCACGCTACCGTTGTTCTCCGCGAACTGGAGGAGGCGTTTCGCGAGTCAGATCCATGTATTTTTTTGCAAGTCCGGTTTCGCCCAGTCGCGCGTACACCTGGCTTAGTAGACTGTAGATTTGGAGATCAATGATTCCGCCCTGCTGCTTGCACGCAGCGGCTTTTTCTGCGTCCGTGCGTGCCTGCTGATAATCCTGCATCCGCAGATTGAGCCTGGCGCGTTCGTACCACACCGCGCGGATCTCAGGAACCGATTGTACGGCGCGATCCAAATGTTGTTTACTGGCGGCCAGGTCGTTGCGCTTTGCAAGAAATCGACCGTAGTTGTAATCGAGAAAAGCGTCGTGATATCGGCCGCCCTCGTTCACCTGCAGGCCTTTTCGGTACGCCTGCTCAGCGCCATCCAAGTCTCCAAGTGGTTCGAGGTTCAAGGCTAGATAGTCCCATCCTTTGGCGTCTTGCGGATTCAGGGTCGCAGCTCTGCGAAAGTGTTCCACAGCTTTGGGGGCAACCTTGGCCTTGTCATAAATCGTGCCCAGCTGGAATTGCGCCTCGGGATCATTTGGATCAAGCTTAGTAGCTCTTTCCAACAGAGCCTGCCCCTCGGACGATTGTCCCTTCATCACTAGTACCTGTCCTCGCAATGCCAAGGCGGCCGGATCATCTGGATTTTTGTCCATCGCTGCCGCCGAGAGTGCGTCGGCGCGCATGTAATCATGCTGCTCGAGAAAGAACCGTCCGAAATAAGCAAGGCCCCGCGAGTCATTCGGATCAGTGTCGGTGTAGCGATAGTACAGCTCGGCGGCCTGGTTGGCGCTTCCTTTAGCCTGTGCGAGGCGCGCCTGGTGGAGAACAATTTCAGGACAGTCAGGGTAGAAAGCGCTTAGGGCACTCAGAGTGTTCTCGGCCGTATCAACGGCGTTGAGGGTCAAGGCCTTTGAAACCTGTGCTAATTGCGCCTCCGCGCCAGAGCACGGGCCAGCGAAGGCTGGCCATGTGAAGCACACGGGAAACAGCAGTGATAAAAATGCAGCTCTCATGCCTTCATTCTTCCGTCACCGTTAGGATCTGGTCGGCCTTCACATTGTGCAGAGCCTGCACTATCCCACTTGGCCACTTCAATTCGATCTCCTTGATGACCGCGTCTGCTCCCAGTCCAAAGTGAACGCGCGGATCGTTTGAACTCGCGTAACTTCCAGCTGTCGTGACGTGGTTGTACAGCACGAGGCCTGACTCTGCCGTTAATTTGATTCGTGTTCCGATACCGTCACGATTGCTTTTTACCCCCACAGTCTTGATCAGAATCCAGTGAGTTCCGCCAGTTGAGGTGTTGTAAAGCAGTTCCGCCGGACTACTAATAGCCGAAACTACTACATCGATCTTTCCGTCGTTGTTGAGATCGCCGAACGCGCACCCGCGGTGGGCAGCACGAATCTGCATGCCAGAGCCAACATCGCCGCTCACGTCCTGAAACGTGCCGTCGTGCATGTTCCGAAAAACGGCGTTCGCCTGCGCATAGTGTTGCTGCCCGTCTGAATCAGCATTCTCACTCACGTGCGAGTTGGCGGTGAATAAGTCTTTGTAGCCATCATTGTCGAAGTCCTGCATGCCGGCGCCCCAGCCGCTCATCTTGAAGCTGCGGAATCCGATGCCCGCCTTGTAGCTTTCGTAGCTGAAAAAGCCGTTGCCTTCGTTCCGGAACAGCGGATAGGTCTCGCCGCCGAGAGCGGTAATGATGAGGCTGGGTTTGCCGTCGTTGTTCCAATCGCGAAAATCCACGCCCATGCTTGAAACGGGCACGCCATTGTCGGTGTAGGCGACAAACGACTCGACACCGACTTCGTCAAACGCGTGTCCGTTGCGATTCTTGAAAAGAAAATTTCTGTCGTTGTCGTTGGCGACGAAGATGTCCATCCAACCGTCATCGTTGTAGTCCGCAACAGCGACGCCCATTCCTTTTCCGATGTGCCGGGAGATGCCCATGACTTCTGAGACATCGGTAAAGGTGCCATTGCCATTGTTGCGGTAAAGAATATTTGGCTCTCCTTTGTAGAGAGTCGGAGAGCAGGAGATTCGCTTCCCCGGTGGACCGCAAACCCGCGAATTCGCAAACGACCAGTCAAGATAGTTGGTCACAAACAGGTCGAGTTTGCCATCGTTGTCGTAATCCAACCACGCAGCGGAGATGCCCCACAGTTTTTTCCCCGCCGAGGAAACGCCGGAAACACGCGCTTTAGTCGTCACATCGGTGAAGGTACCGTCGCCGTTGTTGTGGTAAAGGAAATTGCGGTCAAAACCGGTGACGTAGAGATCCGCAAAGCCGTCGTTGTCGTAGTCGGCCGCGGCGGCGCCAACGCTGTAGCCATCGCCGCGCAATCCGGCGCGATCGGTCGCGTCCGTGAAAGTGCCGTCGTGATTGTTGTGGTATAGGCGGTTCGAAAATTTGTCGCCTTGTTTCACAAGTCCTGGCAGACTGGCGCCATTGGTGAAGAAGATATCCAGATAGCCGTCATTGTCGTAATCGAGAAGCGCGACTCCGCCCGGTATGCCATCGATCATTGGCTTGTCGGGAAGCGTGCCGTTGTCGAGGACAAAACTAATCCCCGAATTCTTTTGCCGATTTTCGAATTGAATGCGCCCGGCATCAGCGCCCCACAAAATCGTGAGAGGAGCCGCCAGTACCACCAACGCAGCTATGAAGAACTTCCTCGCCGTCATTTCGGCTGCCCCATCGATTGCACTCTGGCAAGAAGTTGACGCATGAATGAGTCCGCGGGAAAGCGGCGGACGTAATCTTCCATTTGCGCCTTGGCGTTCACGTAGTCCTTTACTTGAATCAGTTGAACGATCAGCCGCTTTCGCAGCTCCGCATCGAACGGATCCCGGTCCGCCGCTTGCTTCAGAACCTCAACTGCTTCGCTCGTACGATCCAGTTTCACAAGAGCGTCAGCGAGATCAGTGTACAAGACGGTTTTTGCGGGTCCTTCCTTGATGGCGCGGTGCAAGTGTTCGACTGCTTCCTGATATTTGCCGGCATGCAGGTCTCGATTGCCGAGTGCACCTTGCACGAGCGGATCGCCCGGATCCGTGCGCTCGAGTTGATCAAGAACGGTGTAGTAGCGGGTCAGATATTCCGGATGTTTCTCCACCAGCTCGCCGTAGGCTTGCAGCAGCACCAGCGCCGGTGGCACCGTGCCTTTTTTGCCCGGTGCCGGATTGAGATGAATCAGATCAGGCAAAGCCAACGTCGTCTGCTGAAACGCGATGTCAGGAAACGGCTCATCGGGGCGCGTCAGAATCCTGTGGTTTGTGATGCTGGAATGCGAAATTTCGCGCACATCGCGCTTTTGCATATGGCAGCCCGCACAGTCATCAGCCGGCTGCCGGTGTTCGCGGACCTGAAGCGGCACTGTGCAGCTTTTTTCGGTGTGACATGCCAGACACTTCTTCTTGAAGTATGCGGGCGCTTCATCGCGGGTCGGCTCCACGTGAGGATCATGACAGCTGATGCAGCTCAGCTTCTCGCCACTCGCGCGATAACACTTGCTCAGCGTCATCGAGTAGTAGTGTTCGAGCAGGTCCTGTTGCGGCGGAGACTCGCGCTTCGGGGGAACCATGAGAATCGAGAGTGTGTCGTCGAGCGGTGTTCCAGGACGAAAATCCTTGTAGTCTTTTCCTGGCTTCAGCACTCGCACATCTCCGGTCTGGTGACAGGACATGCAGATGTTGTTGGCCAGGGCAGGGGAGAGAGAAGCGGGATTCACGATTGAAGGATCGCGGCCCTGATCATTTTCGAATCCTACCTGATGCGCCAATACGTGTGCGAGGCCGGGACCGTGACAGTTCTCGCAGCCGATCGCCAGTTCCGAAAATGGCGGATTGGCAAAATGACCATTGCCCTCAGGCATGGGGTTTGGCCGCCCGCTGTGACAAGAAATGCAGCCGGGAAGTATCGGCCGATTGAAACCGGAGTTCCCCAGCTCGTATCCCGGTGACAGCTCCCAGCGCTGCGCCTTGGAGTAAAAAGACAGCGGCGCTTGAAATACATAGTCGCCCTGTCGGACAAGGCCTCCGAGCCCGTTCTCCCCAGCTCCGATAATCCAGTCCAGCTGTCGAGTGTCGCGGAAGATTTCCTTCCCGTCCGCGTCGAGCTCGTACTCTGACTGAAACAGCTTCCCGTCGCGTGCATAAACATCGAAATGCAAACCAGTGTTCCTATCTTCGATCGAACCGGAAGTTGGGAGTGCTTTCAAACTATCAGGAGTTACGCTCGAGATGGAGCGTCCCATGCCAGTGTGCGAGTACTTGCTGTAGATCTCTTTGTGACACTCGGCGCACGCGAGAGAAGCAACGTGCTCAGACGCTATCGGCTTGAGTTGGGCTGTCGTTTTCGCGTTGGAAGGAGGTTGTCCACAGGCGGAAACAACTCTGAGGAAAACAGAGACGAAAATCGGGAACCACGCGAATGACCTGACTTTCCAGGCCGGTTTTCGGCCCTGAGATGTACCTCGGTTTCTCATTCTGGATTGCTGATCACCTCTCCCGCGCGACTTTGGGTGAGCTTGGGTTGTATCAGGGATCGGGCGACCGACTCGCCGTTAACATGTTATGCCCCAGTACTTTATCTCACCAAGAGGCTCTGCTTTACAACCTGCCCAGGGAACCGCACGAGAAAGCGCATTGCAGACGAACTTTCTCATGATAAGCGCTCAGACAACCAATTGCACGGCTACATTGAGTTCAGCCCTATGCTGCGAGCGCTTAAATAGTTCTTGACAACTTCTAGTACTTTGATACTAGAATGGCGCCTCTTTGAAAACCGTGGGTTGCAACATCGTTCATCTTCGAAGGTTCTAGATAGGCTGGAGGAATCCATGACCGATTCACGCGGACCTGTATATCGCTTCCGCACGCTGCTGTGCTTCATCAGCATTCTAGCTTTCTCAACCGGTGCTGCCCGGGCGCAGCTTTCGACCGCGTCGCTCAACGGGGTGGTTCGCGACCAACAGGGCGCAGTCGTGATAAAGGCGTCGGTCATTCTGCGCAATTCCGATACCGGTGTCGAGCGCCGCAGCGTCAGCAACGACTCGGGAGCCTTTGTCTTCTCGGACATTAATCCGGGGCGCTACACGCTGAAAGTTACTGCGTCGGGCTTTAGCACTCAGCAGGTCTCTGACTTCGTGCTTGCTGTAAGCCAGACAGCCACTATTGACGTATCCTTGGCGGTCGGAGCGGAGGCAGAAGTGGTGAGCGTGGAAGCCACTGCCGAGCAACTGCAGGTTTCAACAGCGGAGCTCGGCACGGTGATCGCGACGAAGCAAGTCAACGACCTTCCTCTTAACGGACGCAACTTCACGCAGTTGCTCTCCTTAACCCCCGGTGTAGCGCCAATCAGCGTCGGACAAAATAGCATGGGTGGCCGCACTGGCGGTTTTGCTGCACCCATCGCTGAGGGTGCAGCATTCTCGTTCCCATCCATCAATGGAGCAACCAACCGCAGCAATTACTTTCTGACCGACGGCATGAATAACTTCGCCGCCTTTCTCAGCACCTACGCCGTGCCTCCAATCGTGGACGCGATTCAGGAGTTCAAAGTCGTTTCGCACACGGACTCGTCTCAGTTCGGCTCCGTTCTTGGCGGCGTAGTCAACGTCGTGACCAAATCCGGCACCAACCGGTTCCACGGTTCAGCCTGGGAGTACATCCGCAACGACGCCTTCGATGCGCAAGACCAGTTTGCCAAAATTGTTCACTTTCGTCAGAATCAGTTCGGCGGAGCTCTCGGTGGTCCGGTTGCGGTGCCAGGCTTGAAGCAAAACACTTTCTTCTACTTTGCGTACCAGGGATTCCGCTACTCAAAGCCTGTCGCCACCCCAATCCTGGTTCCGACTGCTGCCATGTACAGCGGCGATTTCAGTTCCTACTGCACAACCGGGTTTACGGCTGGGTTGTGCAATGACTCCACTCAACAGCTGTACAACCCCTACACAACGGTTGCCGCAGGGTCAGGATTCTCTCGCACTCCGTACTTGAACAACCAAATTCCAGTAGGCAGCAATCCCGGCGACGTTCAGCCACAGATCGTTACTTTCCTGCAGAGCGTGCTGCCGGCCGCTGGTGCTTTTGATCCGGCCCTCAACAGTAACGCCTTCGATACGGATCCCAATACTCAACACCAGAACGAGTACAACATCAGGCTCGACCACAACTTCGGACAAAACGACTCTGTGTGGTTCCGCTACAGCCGAATCAACAGCGATGTTCTCAAGCCCAGTGCCGGCAGTGTGCCGGGCCTGACGACAACCGAAGCCATTCCCGGCCGTAACTGGGGAGGCAACTGGGTTCACACCTTCAGTCCCAGTTTGCAATTGCAGGCGCTGTTCTCTCGCACTACGGTTTCAGACAATGCCTATACCAAGTTCAAGACTGACCTGACCAGTGTCATTCAGGCAGCTGGTTTTGCTCCAGGGTTCGCCAGCAATTTCTCGGGGGCCAAGGGTTGGCTGCTTCCCAGCTATGAGCTTCGAAACGGATACGTGAGCGGAGGCGAGAGCGTCGTACTAACGCCTCAAGCCACGGACAACAATCAGGTCTCTGTGACGGTGAACAAGCTGAAAGGTACTCATACATTCACGCTGGGTGCGAACTACATCAGCAGCGTGTTCTCCAGCCCGCTTTCTTTTGATACCGTTAGCTTCGCCAACGGTCAAACGGGCGACGGGAACGGCAACGCTGGTTTCAGCGTAGCGTCGGCGCTCATCGGCGTCCCCGATAGCGCTAACCGCCGCGATGTGGCCGAAAGAACCCGCCCCGGCGGTTTGTTCAGTGCATTCTTCCAGGATTCGTGGAAGGCGACGCCAAGATTGACCGTCAACTACGGAGTCCGATATGACCTGACTCTGATTCCGCCCTACGGCACCAAAGAAACTTTCGATAAGTCGGGTGGAATCGAAACCGGTGACTTCGATTTCTCAAACGGTACCTACGTGTTGCAGTTCCCCCCGCCGCCCTGCACAGTGCGGGGACACGCCCCATGCATTCCCAGCATCATGTTGGATGCCAATGGCAACGCGGTGGGCTGCGATCCGGCTACTCAACAATGCTTGGCTCCGGGAACGCTACCGCCTCACGTCGTAGTTGACCCGCGTGGCCGCATCTCCCATAACACGTATACCAATCTGGGTCCACATTTTGGCTTTGCATATCGCCTCACCGAGAGTACGGTTGTGCGGGGCGGGGCGGGAGTTGTGTATGACAATTGGGCCGCTGTCAGCCAGATGTCGCAAAATATCGAAGGCGACTGGCCGGGCATTGGTCAGTTGATCGCCAACAACTTAAACGTACCAGGCGGTTCCACGACAACCGCACAAGGCCAACCGACGGCGACTTACGGGGATCCTTTCTCGGCAGGTGGTGTTACCGCCGGCTTGCCTGCACCGACACCGTTTTTCTCCGGCGGCGTGAATTGGCACTACGATCCGCATATCAAGAATGCGTATGCATACCAGTTCAACTTTGGCCTTCAGCACCAGATCAACTCAACCACGACAGTCTCGGGCAGCTATGTAAGCGCGTTAACGCATCGCGCCAACATCGGCGGCATGTACAACACAGCTTTGACGCCGAGCAAACTTCCCAATCCGCAATCGCGATCCTTGTACCCATACATGATTCCGACTTTCTATGACCGCAGTGTTGGGTTCGCCGATTACCACGCCTTTCAATTGTCAGTGGATAAGCGCTTCTCGGGCGGCTTGGCCTACCAGGTCGCTTACACGTTCTCCAAGGCGCTTACCGAGAACGATGGATGGTTCGGCGCGGAAGGCAAGAACGTGGCGGATCCGTACAATCCCAGAGCCAGTTTGAGCCCCGCAGGGTACGACCTGCCTCACCTGTTAACGGTGAATGCAAACTACGAGCTTCCCATCGGCCAGGGAAAACGCTTTTCTTCGGGAAGTCATGCTGTGGACTACATCATCGGCAACTGGCAGGTAAACGGCATTTTGGCAGTCCGTTCCGGCCAGCGCTATAGCGTGACAGACACTGCCGGCGATCCGGCCAATACCGGAAACGTGGGATGGGCCGGCTACGAGCAGGCCAATCTCGTTGGCGATCCCAATTCGGGTTCATGTCCCGGTGGCGCAGCTGTGCATACACAGGGCTGCTGGTTTAACACGACGGCTTTTGCCACGCCGCCTTTGGGAACCTTCGGCAACATTCGTCCGAATCCCTTCCAGGCGCAGCGTTACTGGAACGTGGACTTCTCGGTATTTCGTGGATTCCCGGTCTGGGCCGAAGGACGCAAGCTTGAGTTCCGTGCTGAGGCTTTCAATCTCTTCAACACGGTAATTTTCGGCGCCCCAAACGGCGATATCAGCAATGCGGGCAACTTTGGCAAGGTCACTTCGAGAGCGAATGCGAACGCGCCTCGGGTGCTGCAATTCGGACTGAGGTTCATTTTTTAAGGTGATAATGACCCAGTAATACTGCCCGCCTCTTTTCAAATCAGGGGCGGGCATTTTGCTGCCTGGACAGAGTTTTCCGAGTAATAGAGTAGTACGGCCCACTTCAAATGGAATATAGGACCGCAGCGTATGTAACTCGCCCGCAGCGATGGAGACTATATGAAAAGATTTCTCTCTTCCGTCATACTGCTTTCCTTATTGAGCGCGTCGTTATTCGCGCAAAACTACCAGCCAAACTGGGACTCTGTCGATAAGCGTCCCACGCCGGCTTGGTTCAGTGACGCGAAGTTTGGGATATTCATTCACTGGGGAACCTATTCAGTGCCGGCTTACGCCCCGGTCATTCCCGGCAAGCTTGCTTATGCCGAGTGGTACTGGAATGCGATGACCAAGGGCATGAACGATCCGAAAGCTGATGAGCTGCAGAAAGGAACCTGGGCATTTCATCAAAAGGTGTATGGGACCGATTTTCCGTATCAGAATTTTGCGCCACAGTTTAAAGCGGAACTATTCGATCCCGACCATTGGGCCGACGTGTTCGCGCGATCAGGCGCCAAGTACGTCGCGCTGACCTCGAAGCATCACGAGGGATTCGCGCTATGGCCCAGCAAAGAGGCGTCAGCAACATGGGGCCGACCCTGGAACGCAGTTGAGATTGGTCCGAAGCGCGACGTATTAGGCGACCTCACCGAAGCCGTGCGGCGCAAGGGGCTCCGCATGGGCTTCTATTATTCTCTCTATGAGTGGTACAACCCGCTATGGCTTTATGACAAGCCGCGGTATGTTCGCGAGCACATGTTTCCGCAGTTTAAAGACCTGGTTACGCACTACAAGCCGGCCATTATTTTCAGTGACGGCGAGTGGGAGATGCCTTCGGCTGACTGGCACAGCGCCGAACTGCTGGCCTGGCTCTACAACGACTCACCGGTCAAGGACGAAGTGGTTGTGGACGATCGTTGGGGCAGCGACACTCGCCACAAACACGGTGGTTACTGGACCACCGAATACACCGCAGGAATGAGTGGCATTGATCATCCGTGGGAAGAGAGCCGAGGGATGGGCGTGAGTTACGGCTACAATCGCGCCGAAGATCTCAACATCTATCACACGGGCCGCGAACTGGTGTTCATCCTTGTGGACACCGTCAGCCGCGGCGGCAACCTGCTGCTTGATATTGGCCCTAAGGCCGATGGCACGATTCCCGTGATCATGGAAGAACGGCTTACGCAAATGGGCGACTGGCTCAAGATCAACGGCGAAGCCATCTACGGCACCAAGACCTGGAAAAACACGCGCCAGTGGACTGCGGGCGAAGTGCCGAAAATTGAATACAACAAGGAGTATTCGTCAGCTTACGACGTCACCAAGCTAATTGAAAAATCTGCTGACGGTAAAGCGTCCATCGAAGCGTTCTTCACCTCAAAGGGTAACGATGTTTACGCGATCCTGCCCCAATGGTCGGACCACGGCCTTGTAATCAAAGACTTGAGTGCCGCGAAGTCAGTTAGCTTGCTCGGCTCGGATGGGCATCTGAAGTTCAAAGCCTCAAAAGCGGGATTGTCGATTGAACTTCCGGACCTCCCCGAGGACTTGCGCCAACAACCAGCGTGGGTGCTGAAGATCAGTCAATGAAGCCGTGGGGCGAAGCCCATTCGGAGACTGAAACATTGAATAAACGAACCTTCATCAAACTCTGTTCGGCGGGAGTTGCAGGCCCAGTCGTGTCGCCCCTTCTGGCTCGGGCGTCGGAAGGAAAATTGACGAATTGGGCAGGCAATCTTGAATACGCTACGGACCAACTGTTTTCAGCGCAATCCCTGGAGGATGTTCGCAGATTTGTTAAGGAACGCGGCAAGTTGAAGGTTCTCGGCACGCGCCACTGCTTCAATGACATCGCAGACACTTCATGCGAGTTTCTCTCATTGAAGTCTCAGGACAAAGTCATCGCATTAGATCCGAAGGCGCTCACCGTCATCGTCGAATCGTCCGTGAGAAAAGCGGCATGATCTAAACTACGCGTAACGGGCTTGATCCGGGCCGCAACGCCCCATGTCTATCTGTCGACAGTGATCGACGAGACCGTCGACATTGCCTGCGCGTTCAGTTGGCCACTGGCTATGACCAAGAGGGGGTAATTGTAGTGGAACCATTTCGGATTCACGTCGCGGATGAGGTGCTCCATGATCTGCGGACACGGTTGCGCAATACAAGATGGCCCGACCAGATACCCGATATAGGCTGGGAACAAGGCACCGAGTTGGACTGGTTACGACGCCTCGTGTCCTACTGGGCCCACGAGTTCGACTGGCGTGGCTGGGAGAGAAGGCTCAAGGCGTTCAACCACTTCACCTGGGAGGGCATCCACTTTGTCTACCAGCGTGCGGCATCAGGTAGGGGTGTGCCGCTCATTCTCACGCACGGCTGGCCCAGCAGTTTCCTCGACTACATGGACATTCTGCCGATGCTCGAGCACTTTGACGTGGTCGTACCCTCCCTGCCGGGGTATGGTTTTTCGCCGCGTCCACCCAAAGTCGGCATTAACTACCGGTACGTCTCGGAGCGCTGGTACCGGCTCATGTCTGAGCTTGGATATTCCCGCTATGGTGCGAGCGGTTATGACTTTGGGGCCGGCGTGACGACGATCCTTGCGCTAGACCATCCCAAGTCGGTTATCGGGATCCATCTCACCACACTGGAGTCGGATCTCGCCCCAGTGGTGGACGATACGGAGCTGTCCGATACCGAGCGTTCGTACCTCGCGGTGAACCGGCGCTGGGACATGACGGAACGGGGCTACAGCGCGATCCAGTCCACCAAGCCGCAGACTGTCGGCTATGGACTCAACGACTCCCCGGCAGGGCTCGCGGCATACGTGGGTGAGAAGTGGCACTCGTGGAGCGACGTTACGCCGACCGACGACTTCCTCTGCGCCACGTTCACCCTGTACTGGATCACGCAGAGCATCACCTCGTCGATGCGCGACTATTGGGACAATCGCTGGCACCCGGTCGATCCCAGCTACGTCAGCACGCCCACGGCGTTTGGTGTTTTCGCGCACCAGACCGTTCCCGAGGGCGAACTGCCGCGCTCGTACTTGGAGCGCCTATACAACATCCAGCGCTGGACAGTCTTTCCGCGCGGCGGGCACTTCGCCCCGGCTGAGGAACCAGCGGCAGTCGCAGCGGACTTGTCCGCCTTCTTCCGTGGCCTAGGCTGAGGCCACGCTGACGATCCGCACTTCCAAATGCAACACCATAATTAAAAAGCCGTCCTCAGCTCTTTTTCTCTGGCTTCGTAATTCAAAAGGCTGGATTGTCGGCAACTCTTACCTTGGGATTACTGTCGCGGTAGGGACGCTCATCGCTGAGCGCCCCCCGCACAGATCCGTACGAGCGCGTCTACGCATACGGCTCTTACGACGGATGAGTGGCGTAGAAGCGTGCATCGGGATAGGGATGCAGAACGCGGGGTGGAGGAATCCACCGATTCAAGACTGGGGTAAAGCGTTCCCAACGCATCTGTGCGCGCTGGCTGCGGCGGATCAGAACACTCTGCCATAGCCTGCACACGCGAAGTTTGAAGATGCGCAACTGCGTCGTGTTCCCGGGGACAGCGTGGTATTGGTAATAACCCAGCACAACCTTCCGGAGCCACGCACCGACTTCGGCCATGCGATCATGCATCCGGCGTTGAAGCTCAGCCTTGATGGCTTTGAGCTTCGCGACCATTCGCTTCTTCGCAGTAATCCGCCATACGGTGAAGGTTCCGCTCTTGTGGCGTTGCCCACAGTAGTGGGTAAAACCCAGGAAGGTGAAGGTCTCTGGTTTTCCCTCTTCCCGCGCTTTCCGGTCCCGAGCGGCGAACCGCCCGAACTCGATCAGTCGGGTCTTGTCCGGATGTAGCTCCAAGCCGAACTTCGCCAGCCGTTCCCGGAACTCGTTCAGGAAACGCTCAGCTTCCGTCCGGTGCTGAAAGCCCACCACAAGATCGTCAGCATAGCGGACGACGATTACGTCCCCCTTTGCTACTTTCTTGCGCCAGACATCAGCCCATAGATCGAAGAGGTAATGAAGGTACACGTTGGCGATCAGCGGTGATGCCACTGCTCCCTGCGGCGTACCCAGTTTCGTCTCCGACCACTGGCCGTCTTCCGATACTCCAGCCTTCAGCCATTTCCGGGTCAGGCGAAGAATCCTCTGATCGGCCACCCGATGCTCGATGAACTTCATCGTCCATTCGTGGCTCAGGTTATCGAAGAAGCCACGGATGTCGGCATCGAGCACCCAGTTCACCCGCTTCCGTTGGATGCCCACCGTCAGCGCGTCCAGCGCCTGGTGCGGGCTGCGTCCGGGACGGAACCCATAAGAAAAGCCCTTGAAGTCGACCTCATAAATCTGGTTGAGGATCGTCACCACGGCCTGTTGAACGATTTTGTCCTCCAGCGCCGCGATGCCCAACGGACGTTGCCGCCCGTCAGCCTTCGGTATAAAGACTCGTCTTGAAGGTTTTGCCCGGTACGCTCCGCGGTGCACCCGGCTGTGCAGATCGACGAGTCGATCCTCCAGCCCGGTTTCATACTCCTGCCACGTTACGCCGTCCACTCCGGGCGAAGCCTTACGCTGAAGCGCGAAGAAGCTGTCGCGGAGTAGATCAACGTTGAGATGGTGGAGCAAAGCGGTGAACCGCTCCTGCTTTCTTTCCTTTGCTGCCTTCCGCACACCGTCCAACCCCTGGGACATGCGCTTCCCGCTCTGTGTCGGGTGCATGTGCGATTGAGCGATGTTCTCCCTCGTCTGTGCCCTTCCCTCCCCCGCCTCCGTGGAAAGTTGCCCTCCCTTGTTCGGCTGGTTCACAGGTAGTACGGCACAGTCCGACTTCTCCGGCACGTACATGTCCGCCGTTCGGCTTGTGGCCTTCGCGGACCGGCCTTGTTCATCAGACCAAGGCGTGCTGGAGATCTCCCGGTTCTCGTGCATGTTGTCGATGCCTCTGATCTACGCTTCAAGAAACACCTCACGATGTCCCCTGCAAGACTCGAGGCCAGGATGGATTCGCTACTTCCTTTCCTGTAGGGCTCTTGCATCCCCTACAACATGCCGGTTTAACCCGGCGCACTCCGGATCGCCCGTGATCCGACCACAATCACGAAAAATTGGGCCCGGCCAAGCCTCGTTAACCACGACGCGCCTACTCCCGAGTTATTGTGTCAACGTGGAACCGCTCGTCATAGGCGACACTTAGACGTCGATTCGCAGCAAGGCACACCGCCGAACTCCTTCCGTATTCAGGTAAGCGGGGGAGTTACTTCATCAATATTTGTTTTATGGCGCCTAGCCGCTCGGTACCTTCACTCAGCGTGGGGAGCAGCCATCCCCCCTCGTCGATTTCATTCCAAGCGTAGATCAAAATCACATCGGCGGGATCGGCAGCCGGGTTTTGTTGAACCCAACTCAGAGCATCGTTCAGATGATGAGCAAGCTCTTTCGGAGTCGGCGGTTGGTAGAATTTAGCAATATCGCTTTTGTAAGCCTTCTGCCAAGTCTCCCAAGGTACCGGATTTTCGATTCGGGGGCGCCGGTCCCAGCCCGTCATGACGATGGGCACTACAGCAGAACCGGCCTCCCGGCAGCGTACCCAGAATTGCTCAACATAGGCGGCAAGCCTTGAGTAGGGCTCTGCACTCGCATCGTCTTCTTTTATGGAGTATGCGCTCACCGCATCCGCATCGATCTCGCGGCGGATTGTGGCGAGCTGTGCTGGATTCCATTGTTGAACTACGATGTACGGATTACCCGCACCGTTCCGGCGGCACATGGCGCGGAAGTAGTTGATGGATTCGCGAAACTTGTCGAAGCCGCCCCATTCGGAGGCAACGCTCTCACCTCCCATTGCCAGAAACACCAAAGGCCGGTCTCCCAAGACCTTCAGGTATCCCGGTTGGGTAAGCCGGTCAGCATACTGCTTCAATCGCACTTGGTACTCGCCCGGCTTTCCCCAGCGGGAATACTCAAAAATCAAGGCGAAGTGAATGCGGTCCCGAAACTTGCTTGAAAGATAGTAGCGCAATGCGAGGCTGCTGGGATCGTCAGGCGCGTAGGAGACGAAGGCCCAATAGTCAAGTCCTGCGTCGGCTGCAAATCGGATCTCCTGATCCATGACCTCCTGGGATGCCCCGTCAACAGAAACTTGCGTGTTCGAGAGAGCCTTCGCATAGAAGGGCAGGCGATAGTGCCACTTTGCTGGACCCAGAGATTTCTCGACGGCTATTCCAGCAACGCCTCTTGGGCCGAACCAAGCATCCCATCGGATAGCCCCGACAATCGGACGGCTCGGATGGCTTTGTGCCCGGCTGTTCGCTGCAGCATTGCCCGTTTCAGCATTGTGTGCAGCAGGTGAAGCGCCCAAGAGCAAGAGAGACAAAATTAATGTTTGAACGTAGCGCATTTGCCCCAGCCCTAGCTTAAATCGAGGGATCTCGGACATTTTACAGAAGTAGCCCTTTGAAGCAGCATCAGGAGAATAAGGCATGACGTGCATTGATACGGCAAGTCCGTGACGGATGTCACAAAGCCGCAACCCTGTTAACATTCCTGCTCGGCGCCCTGTATTCCAATGCACATCTTCGCCATTGTCGCGGGTATTGTCATCCTCTTCGCTGTCCTGCTGGACGCATTTGAAACTGTCGTTCTGCCGCGCCGTGTGCGCCGCCAGTTCCGCATCACCAGCTGGTTTTATCGCAATACGTGGGTGCCGTGGGCAAGGCTGGCCAGCCACATCAAATCCCAGACGCGACGCGAAACTTTTTTAGGATATTTTGGCCCGCTTTCGATGATCCTCCTGTTGGGACTCTGGGCATGCGGACTGATCTTCGCTTTCGCGTTGCTGCAGTACGGAAGCGGCGAACACTTGCTAACCGGAAACTTGCAAATCAATTTCCGCCTGCTGCTTTATCACAGTGGGGAAACTTTCTTCACCCTCGGGTACGGCGACATCACTCCCGCGACCGGCCTTTCTCGCACACTCTCGGTCGCTGAAGCCGGCATGGGATTTGCTTTTCTCGGCGTGGTCATTGGATATCTTCCCACGATTTATTCGGCATTCTCCCGCCGGGAAATTGAAATCTCGCTGCTCGATGCGCGCGCTGGGTCCCCTCCCAATGCAACCGAGTTATTAACACGCGCGATCAACAGCCTGGATCAGGGTACGCTCGACCGTCTTTTCCATGATTGGGAACGATGGGCGGCAGAGATTTTAGAGAGCCACCTCTCGTATCCGGTGCTGAGTTTTTATCGCTCGCAGCACAGCAATCAATCCTGGCTAGGAGCGCTCACCGTTGTCCTCGATGCCACAGCTCTCGTCATAGCGGGAATTGACGGAGTCAGTGGCGAGCAGGCGCGATGGACTTTCAAAATGGCGCGTCACGCCGTCGTGGATTTAGCTCAGGTGGTAAACGCACGCTACGACCCGAATCCGCCCGAACGGCTCACCTCGGAAGACTTGACCCAGATTCGTTCTCAACTCTCCCAAAAGGGATTGAAATTGCGGGACAGCAATGAAGCAGAACAGAAGCTAGCCCAGTTGCGGATGCAATACGAGCCCTATTGCCAGGGGATTGCCAGAAATTTGTACATCACTCTGCCGCCCTGGATTCGCCACGATAACATCAGAGACAATTGGCAGGCCGGCCCGTGGGACCGCATGATTCAAGCGCAAGCCCTGGGACGAATCTCTGGCGATCGGCGCGGGATTGCCGATGAGCATTTTTGATCGCGACTCGCGAAGCGCTTAATTACGATTCCAAAACTCTAGTTACTGCAAATCTTCAGTCGTGGCTTGCGAACCCTTTGCGGCGCTGTTCGCTGTAGCGGTGCAAGGCATCACTGATGATGGGATAGGCTTCACCCGCGGGACGGATTTGATCCACTTCAACCGCTTTACCTTCCAGTTGCTTGTAGTCCTGAAAAAAGCGGCGCAGCATCAGAAGTCTGTGTGAGGGCATCTCGTCGGCCTCGGTGTAGCTGTTGAACTCGGGGTCCTTGGTTGCTACGGCAATGATCTTGTGATCTTTCTTTCCCGAGTCAATCATCGTCATCAGACCTATTGCGCGCGCAAAAATAATGGTCAGCGGAGTCACGGCTTCCTGACACAGCACCAGTACATCGAGAGGATCGTCGTCTTCTGCGAGAGTCTGGGGGATGAAGCCGTAATTCGCTGGATAATATACCGCCGAATAAAGTACACGATCGAGCTTGATCAGGCCGCTGGCTTTGTCGAGCTCATATTTCACGCTCGATCCGAACGGAATCTCGATGATTGTGTTGAACTCCTGCGGTAGCTTGCTGCCCGGAGTGACGTCATGCCAGGGATGAATCATGGGTTTCATTTTAGCGGAGGGCCGGTAGCTCTTGATACCGGCTGAAAATCGCTGAATCGCGCGCCGCGGAATCATCCTGAAACCTAGACAGCTTGACCCGGTTTCCCCGCTCCGCGTAGAGTTTTGAATTAGGGTGGCTCGATGTCCTCGCAAACCAGCAAATTTCTCAAGTTTGGCGGCGCCATGGCGCTGATTGTTCTGGCACTTGGGTATCTGGCGTACACCGGTGTACAGGAGAGTAAGAGCTATTACGTGACCATCAAGGAACTACGCGGGATGGGAAACGAAGCTTATAGCAAGCGCCTTCGAGTTGCTGGTAACGTGCAGCCGGGCTCGATTAAACGTACGGGAACCAACGTAAGTTTCATTCTGGTTGAAAATGACCAAATACTGAACGTCGTTTACAACGGAACCGAACCGCCACCCGACACCTTCAAAGATAACGCGCAGGCTCTGGCCGAAGGCAAGTTCGGACGGGATGGGATGTTCTACGCGAAGCAAATTCAAGCTAAGTGCGCTTCCAAATACGCTCCCCAGCAACAAGGGTCGGCGAGCATGACGTCGAATATGACGGATCCGAGCGGCAGCGCCGGGCGCTGATATTCTTAGCTCTGGGACTGCGGGATATGGAACTCCCGTGCGCGGATGGGGCTTGCCACCGAGACTTCGAAAAACTAAGGAACCGATGGACTGACCGGGTCATCACCTTTGCTCAGGTAGAGTCCAACAATGACGCCCCCGGTCCCTAGACCGGCAATCTCTGCCCAGGTCGAATTTAGAATGGGCGCCTTGGCCGCGGCGGCAGCCCCGCCACCACCTTTTTCAGCTACGCCGCAGTTGGCCGCGTCATCGCGAGAGAGCTGTTGGCCCTCCCGAATCGTGGTGGTGTTAGGCCCGCAACCAATAGTGATGAAGTTCTTCCGTGCCATGATCTGAATGACTCCACTGGCTCGCGAGACATAAAACTCTGTCCAGTCGCCTGAAGCCGGGGTAATTTTGAAGTCCCTGGCAAGGACCGGCATGCCTTTACCCGTGGCCATCGAAACGCTTCCGCGATCGAGTGCCAAACCGTTGCTCTGCATGCGGACAATCGTATTCGACTGGATCACGATGCTCGAGCCCGCGGCGTTGAGATTGGCAGCACCGCTTTCCTTAGTTTGAATCACATCTCCGCTGGTTACCGGAGACGAGTTCGCGAGTTGAGATCCATTCAGGTACACGGATCCCGTACCGTAGAGTACAGCGGCATCAGTATCCGCGGCCAACAACGCACAAGGCGTCAGCAAGATCAGCAGGACGCTCGTCAGTTCACGTAGGATGAGTTTTCGCACCATGAGTTTACGTAACATGAGACGCCCATCTCCCTAGCCGCACTGAGCACACACTGCGGTTTGCAGTGATCGTAACCAGCATGGCTACGGCCGGGTCAATCAGGTTCTGAAGGGCGGAATCCTCAGGCTAACCACTACCGCCAGCGGTCTATAGCCTCCCACCACGCAAGCCGCAGCCACTCCTCAAAGTTCGTTTTTGCCCACTGCCGGTGTTTCCACCACGAGGATCCAAACTGCTGGAGGTCGGAAGCGGACGCAATGTGAATTTCGTATCCCGGAAGTTCGTGCTGAAATGCGCTCAATGCGCGCCGCGTATGGTAGTCGGATGTAACGAGTAGCAAGCTGTGGACTTTTAATTGGTTGAGGCAGAGTGCGACGTCCTGGGCCTCGGCTTTGGTAGAAAGACCGGCAATCGGGCAAATCTTGACCAAGTTTTTCTGCGGCAACCGCTGAACATAATCTTGTGCGATGTCCGACAGGCTTAAGCCATAGATCTTGGCCGCCACAGGGACATCCAGGAGCACTCTCGGCGCGTAATTCTGGGACAGAAGCTCCAGGCCTCGCGAAGGCCGATGGTCAGTCTCTCCGGCCAGCACGATAATTACCTCTGCACGTTGGGGATGATTCACGACCAGGAATGCGCCGGAGGTCATGGAAAAAATGAGAATAATGACCAGCACCGCGATCAGAACGATCCGCAAGTTCCGCATTGCCTTTCACTTCCCTTCTCCTGCTCGAAACCCTGTAACCGAAGTAACTCACGCCAGCGAAAATTCGACTCTCAGGGCCACGCAAATCTGCGAACCTGAGACTTGCGAGATTCCGGATGCGGAATTTCCGCATGCTAGAATCTGAACGACTCCTTCAAATTATGAGTGGCGAAACCGTTCCCACAACGCATTTTTCTGAGCTGAAGAGCAAGATTGAGCAACGCCAGGCGCGGGTTGCTGTGATCGGGATGGGATACGTCGGGCTTCCTTTGGCCCTGCTCTACAGCGAGGAAGGATTTCCGGTCACTGGGTTTGATATTGACCAGCGCAAAGTGTCCACTCTTAATGCTGGCGGCTCCTACATTTTCCGCATCACGGCGCCGGAGATCCAACGGGCGCGCAGTCAGGGCTTGTCTGCCACCTCCGACTATTCGCAACTGGAGAGCATGCACGCTGTGATCATCTGCGTACCTACGCCACTGAATGAATATCACGAACCCGACCTCAGCTACATCACGGGGACCGCCGAATCCATTGCTCCGCATCTCCAGGCCGGGCAGTTGGTCATTCTCGAGAGCACAACCTATCCGGGGACCACAGAAGAAGTCTTGATACCTATCCTCGAAAAAGGCAATCCGCGAGGGCTCAAAGCTTCGCGGGGCGGAGAGTCGGATGCGAACTCCTTCTTTGTCGCCTTCTCGCCTGAGCGCGAGGATCCTGGAAACCAAACGGTAGCGCGCCGAGATATTCCTAAAGTTGTTGGTGGACTCGACCCGCAAGCTTCCGAGCTGGCGGGAGCTCTTTATGGCGCGATTTTCAACCGCACGGTGCCGGTATCTTCACCGGCTGTTGCGGAAATGACGAAACTGCTTGAAAACATTTACCGCTGCGTGAATATCGCGCTGGTTAACGAGCTTAAGCTTCTATGCCTGCGAATGGGGATAGATATATGGGAAGTCATTGATGCTGCTTCCACCAAGCCGTTCGGGTTTCATCCCTTCTATCCCGGGCCGGGGCTGGGGGGACACTGCATCCCGGTTGATCCCTTTTATCTCTCGTGGAAAGCGAAGGAATGGGACTTTCACACCCGCTTCATCGAGCTGGCCGGCGAAATCAACACCAACATGCCCTACCACGTGCTTGAGTCAGTCGGTCGCGCGCTGAATCAACACAAGAAGGCGCTCAATGGATCAAAGGTCTTGGTGCTCGGAGTCGCCTACAAGAAGGATATTGATGACCTTCGGGAATCACCCGCCCTCACGATTATTGAACTATTGCAAAAAGAGGGAGTGGAGGTCAGCTACAACGATCCCTACTTTCCCGAGGTCGGCCGAGGCCGCAAATACGACTTGCAAATGAAATGTGCGCCGCTGGAGAATCTTGGCCAGTATGACTGCGTTCTGATAGTCACCGATCACTCAGACTACGACTACGAGCGAATCGTGCGGGACTCAAAACTCGTGGTGGATACGCGCAAGGCAACGCGCGGAATTCACAGCTCGAAGATCGTACACTGCTGATGGAAGGTGCCCGAAAGACGCTGCAGTTACTGCAGAGAGTTGGCGACGTTCGAGAAGGTGCTGTTGGCATTTGAGCCAATCAGCTTGACGGTTCCAATGACGATGACCAGAATCACCGCGAGCATTACCGCGTATTCAGCTATATCCTGTCCGAGATCATCCCTCCAAAACAGGCTGCGGGTCGCGTTGACCAGGACAGCGGATTCTCCGTTGTCGCGCTTGTCTTTCATAAAGTAGCCAACATGTCCGGTGCCCGGAGTGTGCGTCCGGCATACAGTCTTTTTGATGTTAGAAAAATAGGCCAGATGCTCGCACCCTGCAATGGCCCAAAAGTGCCAGGATCAACTGATTGGCTTGAAAGGAAGGGACTGATTGACCGCGAAGAGGGCCAACTCTAGGCGAGTGGAGACCCCCAGCTTGTCAAAAATATTGCTGAGGTGGTGTTTGACCGTGTCCTCGCTGATCGTAAAGTGTTTCGCGATTTCTTTGTTCGCGTACCCTGCCACCACCGCGGAGATGATCTCCAGTTCGCGCGGCGTTAGACCGTATTTCTTTTTTCGCGATTCGTTACTGGATGAGTCCACCAACATTCGCAAGTAGTGCACGAGATTTGAGACACTCTCTCTGCCCACCCAGTACTCGCCATTCATCACGGCGCGAATGCTCTTCAACAAGATCTGCGTGGCTGAGTCCTTCAGGACGACCCCGCGCGCTCCCAATTGCAGCGCCTCCACGATTTGGTCTTTTTCCGCCGCCGCGGTCAGAAGAATCACCCGGACCGAGGAGGGATCTGGCTCACTGCTCATTTCTCGCAAAGCCTCTAATCCAGGACGCCGCGGCATGGCGAGATCAAGTAGCAGGATTTCCGGCTTGAGCTGGCGGACCATGTTGACTGCTTCCACGCCGTCACAAGCCTCGCCGACGACTTTGAACTCCCGCTCCGATTCGAGAAGACGTTTAAGTCCATCCCGAAAAATAGGATGGTCATCAGCAATCAGAATTCGAGTTGTCGATGGTCGTCGGTTTTCCATAGCAGGCGATGCCACGCGAATTCGAGGAAGCATTTGGCAAGCTTAAGAAGATGCATTCGCCGAATACTGAACAACACAGCTTCTCTCTGTCACTTCCTCATACTACCTGCTGATTCTGTTCCTGAGGAATGCGGATCTCTACCCGGGAGCCGCGGCCGGGTTTTGATTCTATCGTGAGTTCGCCGTGAATCAGGCGCACGCGCTCGCGAATAATTGCTGGCGCACGCTCAGTGGAGTCCAATTCGGATTGCGAAACACGTCCAGAGAACGGGAACCCAGTGCCATCGTCTTCGATGATAAGTTCCCACTGCCCCTGGACCTCCAGTAGTTGCACCAGCACTTGCTTGGCTCCGCTGTGCTTGCGAACATTCACGAGAGCCTCTTGCGCGATTCGCGCCAATTCGCGGCATACCGGAGCTGGAAGTAGTATTTGCTCGTCATCAATCAAGAAGCGAGCAGTGATACCGGTCTCACGCTGAAAGCGCTGGACCGTGTCGCGCAGGAAACTTGGCAATCGGCGCGCATCGATTTCGGTAGACTTCATTTGCTGCATCAGTTCGCGTAGTTTGAGGACTTCTTCGCGCAGCAGCATCTGAATGCGCTCGAGTTCCGTCGCCATAAACTTGGCGTGCTCATCTGTTTGACCTGGCCCGGAAGTCGACTCGCGATTGTCGGGGAAATTTCTGCGCAACACATCCACTTGCATCTCCACTCCAATGAGTGATTGCACAGCGCCATCGTGCAACTCGCGGACCAAGCGCGCCCGTTCCAAAGCTCCAGCCCGCCGCCGCAATCGGCGCAGTAGATACAGGTTGTAAACCGCCGGGCTGACCTGCCCGACCAGAGATTGCAGGAACCGCAGTTCCTCCTCCGCATTGGAACTGAAATTCGGCTCCATCAGAAAAATTCGCCCCGTGAGCTCTTCCCCAAATGAAAATGACACCGCTGTCATGTATTGGAAGGGGTGCAGATCGGCAAAGCGCCGTACGATGACACGATCCAGATCGCGCACTTGCCTTCCCTTTGAGTCAAGCCCCAGAACGCTGAATTGCGGCGAATCCCAAGAGCTTCTCACATACCAACTTGTCGCACTACATTCGGCCAAATAGGTTTCTGAGCCAGTTGGACCCGGGTCAATCCAGCGGACTTCCGCGATTCCCTGCTGCAACTCCAGAATTCCTACCGCAGTACGGGGGTTACCACTCTCTCGCGAGGCAATCAGCGCGCGCGGGGCCCCGTACAACTTTAGCAATTCGCTAATGATCTGCGCCAAAGTTCCCGCAAGTCCGGCATCCATGCGGACAAATCCCAGCATGCGCGCCGCCACATCTTTCTCCGCGCGCAACTTCTTCTGCTGTTCCGCCAGATATCCTAGGAGCAGACCCATAACGATGAGATACACTGAACGCATGAAGAGCCGCTTGGGCTCGAAATCAACGACGTCCGCTCTGATCCCGGGCAAACGATGATGCCCGAGCCAAAGGTTGAGAGAGTGTATGATGCCGACTCGCAGTGCGAGGCTCTCCAACCAAAGCAGCGAAACCGAAGCTGCTGAGGTCATTACCGTCTCCCAGAGACCCCAGCGATATGCGGCTGCCGCCAGCACGAAAACAAAAAAGAGAAAGAAGGGGGTGCTCTGGCTGGTGGTAAACAGTGAAATGAGCGCCGGCCAGATTACATCTGCGCCATGCACCAGCAGGCGAAATGAGGCAGTAGATTGCTCCCGCGAGCGCAGCAGAAATATGACTGCAGTTCCTTGGGCGATGTAAAAGGCCAGCAGGGCGTAAGCCCAGACCGATCGAATTTCGCCTGGGTCCATCCATACCGCAACCAGAGCTGACAGGGCAAGGAAGACCCTGGCGGTTGCCAGCCAGCGCTCGGTGCGGCGGATCTCTTCCGGGCTGAAGGGTGCACGATTCCTCCACAGAGAACGAGGTCGCAATAGGGGCGCCGGAAGTCGGTCTAGGAGAGACAAAGCGATGTTATGGCATGGATATTATGGTCCAAAGCACCGCGGAGCAAGCGGAACCTGCTGAGTCCGAGCCGGTCGAGCCAGAATCCTCAACAAGAGACACCGATTTCTGTTCTCCTTGACCCGTTACCGAAGTAACATCCGGGAGCGATCGTAAACGTCCTAGAATTGTCCAGGGCGGGGATAAATGTTGGAACGTTCCAAGGCATGGACAACCGCGTTGGTGTGCCTGGTGGTGGCGCAAACCATTGTGTCAGCCGGGTCTTTCTTGTTGCACCAGCGCGGATTCGGCTTGGTTGCTTTCAGCGACATCGTACAGTGCCTGCTTCTCCTCTTTGCCGCTCTTTCTTGTCTTCCTGGTGTCTTCAGAAACAATGGGCGGACCCGGCTCTTTTGGGGACTGATGTGCGTCGGGCTCACGTGCTGGCTCACATACCAGTTTCTTTGGACTTTTATCGAAGTCATTCAAAAGCAGGAAGTGCCCAGCCTTTTCACCGGAGATGTGATCCTGTTTCTGCACATCGTTCCTATGATGGCAGCCCTGGCTTTGCAGCCGAATGTCGAGCAACACGACCGGGACTTACGGCTGGGTTCGCTGGATTTCGCGCTCCTCCTGTTGTGGTGGGTTTATTTGTACTTTTATACGGTCAGCCCCTGGCAATACGTACACGCCAGCGAAACCGCCTATAACCACAACCTGAATTCGTCCTACCTGATGGAGAAGCTGGCATTACTTGCCGGCCTGGGGTTGCTCTGGTCGCGAAGCACTGGATTGTGGAAGACCATCTATGGCCACTGGTTCGGTGCCAGTCTGGTGTATTCATCCAGTTCCTATGTTGCGAATTGGGCAATCGCGCGCGGCACGTACTATTCAGGCAGCCTCTATGATCTTCCCCTGGTTCTGTCCATGGCTTGGATGGCCGTACCTGGCTTGTTGGCCCTGAAAATGCCGCCGCAACTGTCCCGCCCCGCTCCGTCTTTGCCACGCGGCGTTTGGGCGGCGCGGCTCGGCATGATCGCTGTCTTTTCTCTCCCGGTGTTCGCCTGGCTTTCCGTCTTCGATAACGCGATACCCCCGAGTGTCCGCACCTTTCGGTTGCTACTGACGTTGACCGCCATGATGCTGATGGGTGCTCTGGTGTTTCTAAAACAGCACTTTCTTGATCTTGAGCTGATGCGGCTCTTGCGCGCTTCGCAGCAATCATTCCAGGAACTGCAACTCCTGCAGACTCAGCTCGTGCAATCTGAGAAATTGGCCTCGCTGGGCCAACTGGTTGGCGGCGCCGCCCACGAACTTAACAATCCGCTAACCGCCATGCTTGGCTATTCTGAGCTGCTTGCCAGTACTGATCTGAGTCCGGAGCAGCGCAGTCTGACGGACAAAGTCACGCAGCAGGCCAAGCGTGTTCGCATCCTGGTTGCTAGCCTGCTGAGCTTCGCCAAGCAAGTCCCCGCAACCAAGACTCCGCTGGATCTGAACACCATGCTGCAAACCGTGCTTAAACTCTGCCAGCCGCAAATGCGTGTTGCCAAGGTGCAAGCTTCGCTGAAGTTGGCTGAGGCCTTGCCCAAAGTGAAGGGGGACGCGAACCAGCTGCTCCAGGTCTTTTCGCACATCATCAACAACGCCACTCACGCAATGTCGGAACGCGGAGGAACGCTGACCATCACTACGCAAGCAGCGACGAAACTTGTGAGCATTGAATTCGCAGACAACGGGCCCGGGATGATCGAGCCCGAACGGGTTTTCGATCCTTTCTATACGACTCGGCCCATCGGTCAGGGAACCGGCTTGGGACTGAGCGCCTGTTACGGCATTATCCAGGAACACGGCGGCAAGATCGCTTGCCGCAACCGGGACCAAGGAGGCGCAATTTTCGTAGTCGAGTTACCCGCTCTCGAGAAAACCGCCTCCGAACATGCCCAGGCACACGCCGCTAAGTGATCATTTCGATAGTTCGTTTGAGCTGGCCGCAAGCTGCATAGATGTCGCGACCGCGCGGGCGCCGGATGAATGCCGGGATACCAGCATCCGTCAGTATCTTTCGGAACTCCGATACCTTTTCTTCTTCGGGCGTTTCAAAGTCAACACCCGGACCTGGGTTCAGAGCAATCAGATTAACTTTAGCCCGGACTTGGCGGACTAGCTCAGCGAGCTCGCGCGCTTCTTTGGCGGAGTCATTAACATTCTTGAGGAGGACGTACTCAAACGTGAGTCGCTCTCGATTGCGCAGCGGGAATTCCCGAGCCGCCGCCATTAATTTTCCCAAATTCCATTTGCGATTGAGCGGCATCAGCCGCGTGCGCAGCTCGTCATTTGGCGCGTTGAGAGAGATCGCCAGTTTCGGTCGGACCGGCTCAAGGCCAAAATCGTAGATTCGGGGCACGATGCCAGCAGTGGAAACCGTCATTCGCGACTGTGGAATCCCGACTCCCTCGACCAGCAGGCGCACTGCCTTGATGAAATTGTCGAAGTTCAGAAACGGTTCTCCCATTCCCATGAAGACCAGATTCACGCGATCGCTCGGCGGCGAAACGTTCTGGTCCCGCAAAACCGCGATCACTTGGCCAACAATTTCCCCGGCGCTCAGATTTCGTTTAACTCCTAACAATGCAGTCAGGCAAAACTGACAGTTAACCGCACAGCCCACCTGGCTGGAAATGCAAATGGTTGCTCTGCCCCAAGTCCGCGAACCTGCTCCTGCAGTTTCTGCTCCCGCGTCGCTGCCGTCTCCGGCTTCTCCGTCATCGCCGTCCGGCATCCACACAGTCTCAACGGTTTCACCGTCTGCGAGTTGAACCAGGTAACGAGCCGTCCCATCGCGTGAAAGAAACTTCTTCTGAATATCGGGAAGGCCAATCGCAATACCCTTGCCGAAAAGTGCGGCGCGAAACTCCTTCGGTAGCGTCGAAATATCGTCCGCTGATCTCACCCGCTCGGCGTACATGGCATGAAAAAGCTGGCGGGCACGGTACGATGGCCCCTCCGCTTCATCCTCCACAATCCGCGTAAGCTCTTGAAGATCAAGGCCTAAAAGATACTTTTGCTGGTTTGGGTTCATGCATCTAAAACTCGCCTGGGAAACGGGTCGAGCCGTCCCGCCCATTTTAGAAGAGTTCGCGCCCAGAAAGACAGAGTTTTCGAGCTAAGTCTTTGTTTTTGTGAAATTTAGATGCAATGTAACACGATCGTCGCAGGTGTGTGAAAATAAGACCATGGATGAAGAGCGCAGTATTCGGCGAGAGGTGCTGCCAAACGGGCTGACTCTCATCACCGAGGAGATGAAACATATTCGTTCCGTCTGCATCGGGATTTGGATCAAGACCGGCTCTCGCGATGAAGACGTGCAGTGGAACGGTATCTCCCATTTCGTCGAGCACATGGTCTTCAAGGGTACACAGCACCGTTCCGCCGAAGAAATTGCGCGGGAAGTGGACTCTATCGGCGGAAATATTGATGCCTTTACTGCCAAAGAATGCGTGAGCTTCAGCATGAAAGTGCTGGACGAACATCTTCCCATCGCGCTTGACGTGCTGAGTGATCTGGTCTTAAACCCAGTCTTTGATATTCAGGATATTAGTCGCGAGCGCGGCGTCATTCTGGAAGAAATCAAAATGGACGAGGACAATCCCGACTATCTCGTCCATGAGATCTTCACGCAGAACTTCTGGAAAGATCATCCGCTTGGCCGGCCAATTCTGGGAACTCGAGATACGGTCAAGCGATTCGAACGAGCGCCCGTGTTTGACTTCTACAGCCAGCGTTTCGCGCCGGGAAATGTGATCATCACCGCTGCTGGATCTTTGAATCACGAGCGGTTCGTGGAGCTGGTGACAAAACATTTTGAAGGAATGAAGCCTGTGAGCAACGGCTTCCACAGCGCGCCGCCGAAAATCGCGCCCAAGATTATTCTGCGGAATAAGAAGTCGCTGGAACAAGTACAGATCTGCGTCGGTGTGCCGTCCTACCCAATCACGCATGAGAAACGGCATTCGTCTTACATTCTGAACACCCTGCTCGGCGGAGGCATGAGTTCCCGGCTGTTCCAGAACATTCGGGAGCGTCAGGGACTGGCTTATGCGATTTATAGCGACCTGAATCCGTATCGCGACACTGGATGCCTCTCGATCTACGCTGGAACTTCCCGCGAGTCAGCAACCAAGGTTGTTGAGTGCATCGTTTCGGAGTTCCGCAGGTTGAAATCCGAAGTTGTTCCACCCGACGAATTGCGTCGTTCGAAGGACCAACTCAAAGGCAGCCTGATGCTGTCCCTTGAATCTTCCACAGCCCGGATGTCGAATCTTGCCCGGCAGGAAATGTATTTTGATCATTTCTACGGCCTGGATGAGCTGATCGAAAAGATCGAAAGTGTTACCGCAGAGGAACTCCAGCAACTCGCCAATCAGTTCTTCCAAACCGAAAACATCGCGGTTACCATCCTGGGAAATCTGAACGGCCTGAGGCTCACGCGGGACCAACTGGCCTGTTAGTGGTCAGTGGCTAGTGGTCAGTGAACTTGAGACTTATTGCAACTGGCAACTGGCCACTTGCAAATAAAACAGGCGTCTCGACTCAGCTAGAGCCGAGGACGCCTGGGCAGCCCTCCCCCAGAACTGCTCAAGAAGAAGGTACCCGCACAGCCTAAAATTGAGAATAGCACTAAGGTGCTAAGTACTTCCCACGAACGTGCCAACGAGAAACGAGAAGTCCCGAGGCGGCGAAGAGCCTAAGCGAGCTGAGAACAAGACCATAAACAAAGACTATTCCGCGCCGATGTGGTTCCGGTCCTGTCGGCATGAAGTCCTTTCGGCTCTTGCCGATAATTCCACGGGGCACCGGATTCCTTCGCGCATTTTTGCACCCCCTGTGGGGAAATTCTAATGTTCGCAATCATCGGAATTATTGTCGTTTTTGGCGCTGTGCTCGGCGGCTATTTGATGGAGCACGGCAACATAGGTGTCCTGATCCAGCCAGCGGAGCTCCTCATCATAGGAGGGGCTGCCATTGGCACCGTGCTTATCGCAAATCCGCTGCATATCCTCAAGCAGATTGGGGCGGGAACTGTCGAAGTATTCAAAGGGTCAAAATTTACCAAGCAGCGTTACCTCGATTCCCTAAAGTTGTCCTACGACCTGTTGAATAAAGCCCGGCGACAAGGGCTGATGTCATTGGAAACGGATGTCGAAGATCCGAACCAGTCCAATCTTCTCCAAAGATCCTGCCTTCCTGAAAAACGAGCACGTCCGCCATTTTTTTTGCGACAGCATGCGAATGGCGATCAGCGGACTCGAAGCCTTCGAACTCGACCAACTGATGGAAATGGACCTGGACTTGCATCATCACGGGGCGACTGAGCCGGTTTCATCTTCGACCTCGGTCGCAGACTCCTTGCCCGGTCTTGGAATTGTGGCAGCGGTACTCGGGGTGGTAATCACCATGAGCGCACTGGGCGGACCTCCCGAAGACTTTGGACACAAAGTGGCAGCAGCGCTGGTCGGCACATTTCTCGGGATTCTGCTTTGCTACGGACTCGTGGGGCCTCTGGCGGCAAATATGTCGAAGGCGGCGGATGAAGAGCGCGCCTATTTGAACGTATTACGCGTGCTGATTATTTCTTTTCTCTAGGGAACCGCTCCCATCTTGGCGATTGAGTCTGCGCGTCGAGCGGTGCCGGGACACGTTCGTCCGCACTTTCATGAACTCGAACAGGTATGCCGTGGTGGCGGTGGGAGCACCCCTGACAATCCGCCAGATGCCGCTGCCGAAGCCGCATCTGCGCCAAGCTGAAGACCATGGAAGGTTCACGCCCCATCATCATTATCAAGAAGAAGCCTATGCATGCTGCCCACCACGGCGGCGCATGGAAGGTCGCGTATGCGGATTTCGTGACCGCGATGATGGCTTTATTCATCGTGCTTTGGCTGGTCAACATGAGCAAGCCGGTCCGCGAAGCGATTGCCGGCTATTTCAAAGATCCTTCAGGCACCGCCAACCTGCTGGGCACAAACGTAAAGGGACCAGGAGAGCACGTGGTTGTTGCGACAACCAAAGACGACATGTCGAAGTTGAAGGAGGAACTGGAAAAAGCAATCCGGCAAATGCCCAACTTTGACAAACTCAAAGACCAAATCGAAATCAAGGTTACACCCGAAGGCCTGCGGATCGAGCTCCTGGAATCTGCTACCGGCACTTTTTTCAACAGCGGAAGTACCTTCCCCAACGAGAACGGGAAACAACTTATGAGCTTGCTGGCCGGAGAACTCGGCAAACTACCAAATAAGATATCTATTGAAGGACAGACCGACTCGCAGCCCTTCGCCGGAAGACGAGATTACGGTAATTGGGAGCTATCAACCGATCGCGCCAATTCCGCGCGCCGGCTGATGCAGCAGAAAGGGCTTGGGGACAAGCAGGTCGCACAGGTGCGAGGGTACGCGGACCAACTCTTGCGCAAAGCCGATAATCCGCGGGCCCCTCGAACCGCAGAATTTCGCTAATCGTGAAATACATCGATCAGCAAGATCAGGAGCAGGGGAAGACAGCCGACGCGGTACAGAAACTTGAGAACCCGGGAAAGGAATAAGCACTCAGCATTCAGCCGCTAGGATCTCATGCTCGGTTATGAATTAGCTGAATGCTGAATGCTTCATTGCACTTCAAACGTTCCTTGGATCCCACTGGCCGAGTCCGGGGCGACCCAGACGTCGTAAGTGCCGGAGGAAACAATCCAGTGCATAGCGGGATCATAAGAACCGAGGTCATTCGCTTTCACCGTAAAATTGACCGTCTTGTGTTCGCCCGGTTTCAATGCGACGCGCTGGAATCCCTTCAGCTCGCGCACTGGGCGCGAAGTTGGCGCGACTCGATCGTGCACATAGAGCTGCACAACTTCAGTGCCTGCGCGTTTTCCAGTGTTCTCAATTTCAGCGCTCACGTGAACGGTTCCGTCTTGCGCAACTGGCGATGATTCGGCTTTCAGATTGCTGTACTTGAATGTCGTGTAAGTGAGCCCATAGCCGAATGGATACAGCGGATCTTTGCTCGAATCGAGATATCCGGTGTGCCAGCGGTCGGGTGCTGTTGGTCGTCCTGTGTTTTTGTGATTGTAATAATTTGGAATCTGTCCAATGGACCGTGGCCAGCTCAACGGCAAGCGGCCGCTGGGTGAGGCGTCTCCAAGCAACGTATGCGCTATTGCATTTCCGGCTTGGCTTCCTAAATACCAAGCCTGAATAATCGCCGGCACGCGATCGGGAGCCCAGGTTATATCAAGTGGACGTCCGCTTTCGAGCACGAGCACAACCGGCTTTTTCGTCGCCAGCACGGCGTCTATTAGCTTCATCTGGTCACCCGGCAGTTGGAGAGACGAACGCGAACTGGCTTCTCCGGTCATTCCGGCAAGTTCACCAACGAACAAGACAACGACATCGGCTTTCTGCGCGGCCTGCACTGCTTCGTCGATGCTTGCTGGCTTGGTGTCGGTTTCTCCCTTTACTCCAGTGGCAGAAGAGGGTGCAGGAGCTGCGACTCCGGCAGCCAGTCCCCTTTCGAAGGGGGGTATGTCAACACCCTTTGCGTAAAACACACGATCCTTGCCAAGTTTTTCGCGGAGCGCCTCTAGCGGCGTGACGGCGTCCTTAGCTTGCCCATTGCCGGCCCACGAGCCAAGCTGTGAAGCTTTGTCATTAGCAAGAGGTCCAATCACAGCCACCGTTTGCTTCCGGTTCAATGGAAGCAGGTCATGATTATTCTGCAGCAAGACCATGGACTCAAAGGCCAGCTTGCGGGCCACTTCTAGATTCTCCGGCGTGAGTAGGTCGGTCTTTTCGCGGTTGGGATCAGCATAAGGATGCTCGAACAGGCCGGCTTTGAATTTCACGCGCAACACGCGGCGTACCGCTTCATCAACCACACTGATGGGCAACTTGTTGGACTGGACGAGTTTGGGGATTTCGTTCAGATAAGCCCCATCAACCATGTCCATGTCCACGCCTGCAGTCAGCGCTTGCAAGGCGGCCTGGGAGTCGTCCGCTGCAGTGCCATGCGCGATGGTTTCGTGAACTGCGCTCCAGTCACTCACCACAAAACCATCGAATTTCCACTCCCCGCGAAGAATGTCCGTAAGCGTGTGATGGTTCGCAGATGCCGGGATCCCGTTCAAATCCTGAAATGCCGACATCAATGTTCCCACTCCGGCGTCCACAGCGGCATGGAATGGAGGCAGATAGACTTCACGAAGCAACTGCTCGGAAATATCAACCGTGTTGTAGTCGCGGCCGCCCTCGGTCGCCCCGTAAGCCACATAGTGTTTTACGCAAGCCACCACGCTCGTAGGATCGGCCATATCCGTACCTTGGAAGCCTCGCACTTTCGCTGCCGCAATCATGGAGCCGAGATACGGATCTTCTCCGGCGCCTTCGACGATTCGGCCCCAGCGCGGATCGCGCGCAATATCAACCATGGGCGCAAAAACCCACTTCACTCCAGAGGCGGTTGATTCCTTAGCCGCAACTCGTTCAGCTTGCTCGACCAGTTCCGGATCGAAGCTTCCGGCGCTCGCTAGTGGCACAGGGAAAATCGTGCGATAGCCGTGAATGACGTCATAGCCGAGAATCAGCGGAATCTTCAACCGCGAATGCTCCACCGCCGCGCGTTGCGCTTGGTTCGCCTGCTCCGCCCCGAGTACACCCAGCAATGACCCGACTTTCCCCTGCTGGATCAGATCCATTGTATGTTGACTCGCTCCGGCAAATTGGGTGAGTTGGCCAGCCTTTTCTTCCAACGTCATCTGCTGTAGCAACGAATCTACCCGGCGCTCAATTTCCGGGTCGGAAATTTTCTGAGCCAGGGCCGGAAAACAAACACTGAGCAGCAGAACGAAACTCAGAACTGGACGAAAGGATCGAAGCACTATTGACCTCCGGAACAAAATCGGCGATTTGCGTTTAGCGAGTATAGCAGAAAGTTTTACCTAGAAAATCGTTTTTCTATTGGCGAGTATAACCACCAACCCGTATTCGCGTTAGCTCCTGTTTCTCTATTTAGCGCTATCACCGCCGCTCCGGCCTGGCCTGCATTCGTGAATGCCGGTGATATAGATCGGTGATCGAATACGTGAATCCAGCAATGAAGATCGCATCAGGAATATGTCCCGTTATCCGCGCTGCCATTCCGAAGTCGAGTATCAGCCGTGGTTGCACCGCGTATGTTGCGGCAGCAAGGAATTGCGCGATCGCCGGCGTCGCAGCATTTGGCGAAGTTGATCCCCAAAGCTCGGCGGTCGTACCCAACTTAGCCCTTAATGGATGCGACCAAGCCAAGGCATTCAGAACACTGCGATCGAAGCCACCCTGCGGCTTCCCCAGAAGATTCACGATGGTGTTGAAATCAAAATGGTGTTTACCCAGGTCTTTGCTAAGCAACAATGTAAGCGCGTGATCAATCTCGTCGGTGCCAAGCGCACCCCCGGCGGTCGGGGCCGTGACCATGTACATGAAAGCCGCCGACGGGTGATGTGCTGAGTCTCGCATAAAGCGATACTTGAAACCCGCTGCGGTGTCGCCGACGCCGTGCGTCCCGGAATCCGCAGTAATTGGATTGTTCGTAAAACGCAGCTCGAAGTTCAGGCTGACCCCGAACTTCAGCAGGCCGTTGATATCCTGATGCGAGGCCGCAGCATTCACTCCCCACTCCGTCTCAAGAACTCCCGGCTGAACCGGCTGCACCGGAGTTGAAACCGTGGGCCGGTTTGGGACCGCCGAGAGTTCGTCCTGCCCCACAAGATTGGATGGCAGCGAAATCAAGACAATAAACGCGACAACGGCAAATCGCGTCGGAGAATGATGGAAAGGCACTTCAACAAGAATACCAAGATAAAGGGTTGAGCTGGCCGCTGCTACCGCTCGACCCGTCTCCCGACCTGAGCTTCCGAATCCAAACATTGAACTTCGACGGCAGCAATCGCAAAGCAACCGTCAGGTCCGCTATAAGACCGTGACTTTCGTAACCAAGAGTAGGAGGTTGCACCTGGAAAGATACCAAGCGTGGAATGGGGCTCTGTTATACTGTGTTGGACGCTTTTGCCACGGTTTGCTCGTGACGCGGTGGTCCCTGCTGGACCAAGATTCATCTCCGCATTTCCTGCCCGCCGTTTCTTCGGCGCTAATTTCTCAGAAATCAATGTGAGCGGCATGGAAGTTGTTGACGTGTATCTAAGTCTGTGACCACAAGCCCCTCCAGAAAGAAAATAAAAATTAATGACCACATTTACGGAACTGCCCTTGTCTTCTGCGTTGCAGCGGAAGCTGGCGGCGGCCCAATTCATCAATCTCACCCCAATCCAGGCGCGTGCGATTGCTCCCGCCCTTGAGGGCAAAGACGTAATCGGCACGTCTCAGACCGGCACTGGCAAGACGTTGGCCTTTCTCATTCCAATCATCGAAATGTTGCAAAGCGAACCGTCGCGCCAGACCAGGGCTCTAGTTCTGCTCCCGACTCGCGAACTCGCAATGCAAGTCCACGAGCAATACGAAAATCTACGTAGCAAGAGCGCGCCCAGAGCAGGGCTCGTCATTGGCGGCGTTTCAGAGACCGACCAGATCAAGGGCCTCCGCTCCGGACCCGGCCTGATCATTGCAACTCCCGGGCGATTGCAGGATTTCATCACGAGAAAACTAGTTGACTTGCGGCAAATAAAAATTCTGGTGCTCGATGAAGCGGACCGCATGCTGGATATGGGTTTTCTGCCCGCCATCCAACGCATCTTGACAGTGCTGCCGGCGAACCGGCAGACGCTGTGCTTTTCAGCCACCCTGGAGCAGTCCGTCGCAAGGCTGGTACACGAATATATGAACGAACCCGTGCGCGTTGCTTTGGGTTCGGTGCTCAAGCCGGCGGAGAGCGTGGAGCTAAAGGCCTACGAACTGCGCCCCGGAGAAAAACTTGATGTGCTCCGGCACTTGCTCTACGCAGAAAAGGGCCAGACCCTGGTCTTCACTCGTACCAAGCGCGGAACCCAACGACTCGCCAAAGAACTTGTCAGAGACGGCTTTAACGCTGCCATGATTCACGGCGACCGCACCCAAGGCCAGCGCACGGCTGCCTTAAACGGATTTCAGGAAGGCCGCTTCCAGGTCCTGGTGGCTACCGATATCGCTTCGCGTGGCTTGCACGTGGACGAAGTGGCCCACGTCATCAACTACGACCTGCCGAAGATGGCGGAGGACTTTATCCACCGCGTCGGGCGCACGGGGCGCGCTGGACTGCAAGGCCGCGCATCTACACTTGTAGCAGGTGCGGAGGTTTTGGAGCTTCGGCATATCGAGCGCACGTTGCAGTTGCGAATGGAGCGCACGCAAGTGGATCCATCGGTTGAGCAGCCCAAGCGTTTTGTCGAAAACACCCTGGCATCTCGGACGCTGACAGCGCTGCCGGGCGAGGTTTTTGTATAAAGGGATATTAGGCGGCCAGTCGTGCGCACTCTCGTGCAATTGCCCAGTCTTCTTGTGCGCGGATGACTAACACTCGAACCCGGGAACCTGGACACGAAATGTCCAGGTCCAGCTTCGCCGCTGAGTTTCTCGTGTCGTCCAGCTGAATCCCGATGAAGCCTAGTTTCTCGCAGGCCGCGCGGCGGACCTCCGCTGAGTTCTCGCCGATGCCGGCTGTGAATATCAAGGCGTCGAGTCCACCCAGCGAGGCAGCCATTGCCCCAATCCCCGCCTGCAAGCGATGAACGAATATTTCAAACGCCAACTTTGCGCGTTTGTTGCCGTCACTGATCGCTTTGACAATGTCTCGCATGTCGGCGGAGATTCCCGAAATTCCCAGCAATCCTGAGCGATGATTCAGGACATCATCAAGCTCACTCTCTTTGGCACTCGCTGTCCGCATCAGATGCGTCAAAATCCCTGGATCGATCGATCCCGAGCGCGTGCCCATCATCAAACCTTCTAGTGGTGTGAAGCCCATAGTTGTGTCCACACTGTGGCCGCCGTCAACCGCCACCAATGAACATCCGTTCCCCAAGTGACAGCTGATAATTTTGAGAGACGCAATATCTTTGTTCAGGAGGCGCGCGGTGCGCTGGACACAATACTCATGGTTGATGCCGTGAAAGCCGTAACGCCTGATCCCACGCTCATACCATTCGTACGGCCCGGAATAGATCTTTGCGGGCAGCGGTAGAGTTTGATGAAATCCGGTATCGAACACAGCGACTTGGCGGGTGTTCGGAAGCAGCTTGTCAATCAGTTCAATGCCGCGTAGTCCGGATTGATTGTGAAGCGGCGCGATTTCGGAGACATTGGCAATAGCTCGCTTCACCGTCTCATCAACTACGATTGGCTGTGTGAGCTTGGGTCCTCCGTGGACAATCCGATGGCCAACGACCGATACTTCTGAGGATGCGCCGAGCACCGCCGTCGGCCCGCTCCACAAGTTGCGCAGCATCTCCTCAATCGAGACTTGCCTCTCTGCGGGAGTCTCAGCTTGATCGCGGATTTCGTCGCCCCGGGAATTTCGGATGACCCGGTCTTGTTTCGTGCCATTCCACTCCAGTTTGCCTTCCCAGGGCGGAGGAACGGGATCAACAGACGCGTCGTGTTCAAGCTCGAACAGCGCGCTCTTCTGGGTGCTCGACCCGGAATTCAGGACGAGAATCTTCATCGTCTAGTATTCCCATTTCCAGTTCTGAATTTCAGGCAGGTCTTCGCCGCGCTCGCGGATGTACTGTTTGTGCTCGATGAGTTGGTTCCGCAGATATTGCTTGAAATGGCCTCCCACGCGTTGCAGCTTGGGAACCCGATCCACAACATCTCCGGCAAGGTGGAAGCGGTCCAGGTCGTTCAAGACCGTCATGTCGAACGGAGTCGTGGTAGTGCCTTCCTCTTTGTAGCCGCGGACATGCAGGTTCTCGTGATTATGGCGGCGATAGGTCAGGCGGTGGATCAGCCAGGGATAGCCGTGGTAAGCAAAGATGACGGGCTTATCGGTCGTGAACAGTGAGTCGAAGTCACTGTCAGTAAGCCCATGCGGATGCTCGCTTGATGGCTGGATGGTCATCAGATCTACGATATTGATTACCCGAATCTTGAGATCGGGAAAATGCCGCCGCAGCAAATCCACAGCCGCCAAAGTTTCGAGCGTCGGAACGTCACCGGCGCATGCCATGACCACGTCCGGCTCGGCCTCATTGTCATTGCTCGCCCAATCCCAAATTCCGACGCCGTTCGTGCAATGCTCGATCGCTGACTCCATGTCGAGCCATTGCAATTCGGGCTGTTTGCCGGCCACGATCACGTTCACGTAATTCCGGCTGCGAAGGCAATGATCAGCCACCGAGAGCAGACAATTAGCATCCGGTGGAAGGTACACGCGTACCACGTCAGCTTTTTTGTTCACCACATGGTCAATGAACCCTGGATCTTGATGCGTAAATCCGTTATGGTCTTGCCGCCAAACGTGAGAGGTGAGCAGGTAATTGAGTGACGCAATCGGCCGCCGCCACTCGATATCGCGCGTGACTTTCAGCCATTTTGCGTGCTGGTTGAACATGGAATCGACAATGTGAATGAAGGCTTCATAGCAGGAAAAGAATCCATGGCGCCCGGTTAGCAGATACCCTTCTAACCAACCCTGGCACATGTGCTCGCTGAGGATCTCGAGCACTCGGCCATCGCGGGACAAGTGTTCGTCCACGGGCAGGATTTTTTCCATCCAATGCTTGTCCGTCGCCTCATAAAGCGCTTCCAGGCGATTGGAGGCATTCTCGTCCGGCCCAAAAACGCGGAAGTTCTTGGACGCGGAATTCAGCTTCATCACGTCGCGGAGAAATTTGCCAAGGATGCGCGTGGACTCGGAGAGCGCCGCCCCAGGCTTTGGCACTTGCACTGCGTAGTCACGAAAATCCGGCATGATGAGATCGCGCAACAACACGCCGCCATTGGCATGTAGATTAGCGCTCATGCGACGATTTCCTTGGGGAGCGAGCTCTGCCACTTCCGGAACGAGCTTTCCATCCTTATCAAACAATTCCTCAGGATGATAGCTGCGCATCCAATCTTCCAGAATCTGTACGTGCTCCGGTTTTTGCTGCAGATCGGCAACTGGCACTTGGTGCGCGCGCCACGTACCCTCTACGGGTTTTCCGTCAACCGTTTTCGGACCCGTCCAACCTTTCGGGCTTCGCAACACGATCATCGGCCACACCGGTAGTACCGCGTTCTCGTCGCGGCGGAAGTCGTCTTGAATCGAGCGAATCTCTGCGATGATGTGGTCCAGCGCTCCCGCCATAAGCTGGTGCATTTGTTCTGGCTCGTGTCCCTCGATAAAGTAGGGCTTCCACCCATAGCCAGTGAACAACTTCGTGAGCTCCTCGTTTGTCATCCGGCCTAGCAGGGTAGGGTTTGCGATTTTGTAGCCGTTCAAATGCAGAATCGGGAGCACGGCGCCGTCTCGCGCCGGGTTCAGGAACTTATTAATGTGCCAGCTAGTAGCCAGCGGACCGGTCTCCGCTTCGCCATCGCCGACCACGCAGCACACCAGGAGATCAGGATTGTCGAAAGAGGCGCCACAAGCATGACTGAGTGAGTAGCCGAGCTCGCCGCCTTCATGGATCGACCCTGGAGTCTCCGGCGCGGCATGGCTGGGAATCCCGCCGGGAAATGAGAACTGCTTGAACAGGCGGCGCATGCCCTCTTCACTTTGCCGAATGTTGGGATAGAGTTCGCTATAAGTGCCTTCAAGATAAGAGTTGGCCACCATGCCCGGCCCGCCGTGACCAGGCCCGGCAATATAAATCACGTTTAAGTCGTATTTCTTGATCACCCGATTGAAGTGCGCATAAACGAAATTCAGCCCCGGGGTTGTTCCCCAGTGGCCAAGCAACCGCGGCTTGATGTGCTCAAGCTTCAGCGGCTCGCGCAAAAGCGGATTAGCGTACAAATAAATCTGTCCGACGGAGAGGTAATTGGCGGCCCTCCAGTACGCATTGATTTTCGAGAGTTCTTCGTTAGATAAGGGCGAGTGCAAAACACCAGGAATGGAGTTTACTGTGGTCACGGCAGCACCTCATGCAAGTGATGACGCATCGGGCAGGCCCGCTGTCTGCTTTAAAAATTAATTGTTGACCAGAGGCAGCGGGACCGGCCTAAGATGTGCAGCCACGGTTTGGGACCGGGCGAGGCGCTCTAGTGATCGCCTTGGTGGCGTTGTGGCGCGGGTAACTCGTCAGAACTGGTTTCGTCGTCGGAGCCAACGCGGAATAGCGCAGCTTGCGCCTCGGCGTGCTCGCGCAGTTCGCTCATCTCGTCCACGCTGCCCTCCGGCTTCTCTTGTTTCCGCTGGGTCCTGCGCTCAGCCTTGTCGCGCTGTTTCTGTTGCCGGGCTTGTTCTTTCTGTCGTTTGTGAAACGTTGATCTGCCTCGTGGCATACCCAATCTCCCATGTCTCTGAATATGTCTTTACGTCAGTATCCGGCGATCCAGAACGCTACCAGCGTGGCTCGCGGGGCTGGCGTGCATGACCGTGGTAGTCGTCACCGCTTCCGCGTCCACCTCTCCCGCCGCCACCACCAGCGCCAAATCTCTGTCCGCCGCTCTTAGGCCGGTCCGTCTTAGGTTTTGCCTCATTGATTTTCAATGTGCGTCCGCCTAATTCAGTGCCATCCAAGGCGGCGACGGCCTTATCAGCTTCGGCAGGATTCGTCATTTCCACGAATCCAAAGCCACGCGCGCGGCCGGTTTCGCGATCGGTTACGATACTCACTTTTTCCACGGTCCCATGCGCTTCGAAAACAGTTCGCAGCTCGGACTCGGTCGTGCTGTGGGGTAGATTACCAACGTAAAGGTTCTTCATTGCAGTTGCTCTCCTAACAATTCGGGCAAAGTCGACGATTCCATGGTGCGGTTTGATCGTGGCGTTTCAGGATCACGTAGTGGCGCGGGTCGCTCTCGAATGGCCTTTGTTCGTGCCTCAGCTGCAGCTCGGACTGCCGAGATTCGCCTGCAGGCTTCCAGAATTCCCCACTGTAGGGGCGGCCCTCCAGAAATTTCGGTTGAAAGCGCCGCTCTCACCTTCTCAACCAGAAGATGATCGTCATCTTTCAGGTCTTCTGATGGGCCTTCGTCAGGATTCGGAAACGCAGCCAGGTATTCGGGCTTTCCCACTAGGAATGCCAATTGCTGGCGTGGGATAGCGCCACGAACATCATCACAAAACTTGTCGCGACGGCCCAGTTCATTTTGCACGTTCACCAGCACTAGATTGTAGAGGTCAGCGCGCCACCAGGAGCGCGCTTCGCTGATGTCGGCAGCACAATCGACGTCCATGCCAAGCCGGCGCATTATCTCAGCGCGCAAGTCCCGCTTGGCAGCCGACATGTCCACAAGAAGCACACGCTTTTTCTTCAGAGGATTCGGTATGGAATCGAAGATCGGTAATGCCTGAATGGGCGCAGTCATGAGATCACCGCCTTGGATTTCGATGCTGACGAGGCGCTCGGCGAATTGGGTGGCTGTTTAAACTCGTTGAGTCGTTCCCGGTTTCGCTTCCGCCGCGCGATTTTTCCCTTGCGGTCCCGATGAAATCGGGCTTTGTCACCGTTAATGCTGGACATGACTACTCCTTAATCCTCGTCAACAAATCGTTGACGCCTTTGCTCTTATGTCTCAATCGCGAAGGCGCAACTTCCGGCAATGTGTCTTCGAGGTTAAGAGTTTAGGGTACGCTGCCAAACGGAGCTAGTGCTCTTCTCACCGCCGCCTGGATGCCTTTTTCTCGGTTTGCGCGAGGTCGCGGTCAAGTTGTTCGATCAGGTCACTGATCTTCTTAGAATCGCGTTCGTCAGCAATTGCTTCGTTGAAGTTCTTCCACGAATGAATTGAATTTTGAGCCATCTGGTTCCATTCTTATCGCTGCTTTATCTTACTCCGTATGACGGGAAACCCCTAATTTATGGAGCTACGCGAAAGTCGTGTAGCCCACCCGGGACGAGTGCGTCCGGGGCTACAGGTTTAGTGTCAGTTGGAGCGGAAGCTTAACCCAGCGGCTCGTACAAATTCCCTTCCGTTCGATCGGCAATTTTTGGCAGGTCTTTTCTCGCATATTGGACAAAATGCGGTGCCGAGCGATGCGCCTCGATGGCCGCTTCATCCTGATACTGCTCGTAGATGAGGAACCGGCGCGGTTCGGTGCGATGGCGATGGACTTGATACATAACGCAGCCAGGCTCTTTGCGAGACTGCTCGGTCAGCTTGGAAAACAGCGCTGCGACTTCCGTTTCGCGTCCAGCTCTCGCTACCCAGGTTACGACCAAAACGATCATCTGCAAGTTCCTCTATTCGGATCCCGCCCCGGTATGAACGGAATCCGCTCTCGCCAGAGACTTTAGTTCCTGTGCGAACTCGTCCACAAAGATTGTTTGCTCGCGTCCCGGTCCGGTAGAAACGATACCGATGCGCGCGCCAGACTCTCCTTCTACAAACGTAAGGTAGTCCTGCGCTGTACGAGGGAGTTTTTTCAGTTCAGTAATTCCCTGAGTGGATGTCCGCCATCCGGGCATCTTCCTGTAAACGCATTCGATCTTGTCCCAACCGCTCGCTTCGGCGGGAATTTCTTCACTGTGCTTGCCATCCACTTTGTAGCTTACGCAGACCGGAATCTCCGCAAGCTCGTCCAGCACATCCAGCTTAGTCACCACCAGCCATGAAGTGCCATTGATCGTGCCCGAGTAGCGCAGAAGCGGCAGGTCGAGCCAGCCACAGCGCCGCGGCCTGCCGGTAACCGCGCCAAATTCGTTGCCACGAGCGCGAATATTGTCTCCCGCGGAATCGAACAGCTCAGTCGGAAATGGCCCCTCGCCCACCCGCGTGCAGTATGCCTTGCTCACGCCAATCACAGACTCAATTGCCGTAGCTGCGACGCCGGTGCCGATGACGGCTCCGCCTGAAGTAGCGCTCGATGAAGTGACAAAGGGATAAGTTCCGTGATCAATATCGAGCATCGTGCCCTGCGCCCCTTCGAACATTACCGAATGCCCATCCGCGATGGCGCGATTTAGCAAAACTGCAGTGTCGCAAACAAAAGGCGCAAGTTTGCGCGAAGCCTCCGCATACTCTGCGTACATTTTGTCAGGATCAAGCGGTTCGGAGTTGAACAGCGCGTGCGCGATCATGTTCTTTTCGTGACAGGCGTTTTCGATGTGCTTCTTCAGTAAATCGAGGTCGAGCAGATCAATCACCCGCAACCCGCGGCGTCCGGCCTTGTCTTCGTAGCTTGGACCGATTCCACGCGAGGTTGTTCCGATCCTCACTCGCCCAGGCGCATTCTCCGAAGCCAGCTCGATCATGCGGTGGTAAGGAAGAATCACGTGCGCGCGATTGCTAATGAACAGATTTCCATCAACGTTTACGCCCGCATCCCGTAGGGCGGAGACTTCCTTAAGAAACGCAATCGGATCAAGGACCACGCCATTGCCGATTACACTTCGGCAACCCTGGCGGAGCACTCCGCAGGGGACAAGTTGCAGCACAAATCTTTTTCCGTTGATGATGACGGTGTGTCCGGCATTGTGCCCACCGGCATATCGTGCAACTACGGAGAACCTCTCCGAGAGGACGTCAACGATTTTGCCCTTGCCCTCGTCGCCCCACTGCGCGCCGATGACAACTGCGGTCTTACCCTTTTTCAACGCAAGCTCCCGATTGCCGATGCGGTATCCACCTTTGAAAGCTTCAAAGGTTAGGCCGCTGGCTCGCACACGCTCGTCGCCCGCAGAACTGCGCCATTAACACAAATCAGGGATTTACCGAGGCAGAGGTGTACTAGAAATCATAACCCGCAGAGGGGAAAGAGGCTAGCTGATTTAGTAGGAGGAATTCCTTGAAGATTCTCTCGAAAGGTTAGTGATACGGTGAATTGCGAAAAGTGAAAATCGGATCCGGTCACTTCCGCTGGACGACTTTCGCACCACGCCAACTGGTACCATTGTAACCAAATACTAGTAAACATTGGGCTTACGGGCACACCTCCTGGTTAGAATAACTCCGCCAGTGAAGAGGCAGTCTCGCTTGTGAATCATTGGCGGAGACTGAGCCGGCCTAGCGGGCACTCCCATGCGACCTGAAGAAATTTTAGGGCTCCTGCCCCACCTCTATTACGGTTCGGACCACAGTCCCGGCTTTCTGTTGTTCTTTTACGAACTTCTGTTTTGGATTATCGCAGTCCTTCTCACGTTCGGCCTCATCCGGCTCGGCCCAGGCTACTTGCGAGAGCTGAACTCAGGCTTAGCAACATCAGCCGTCATGCCCGTCTGTGGTTGCTGGTATTCCCCCTCTCAGTTAGTGTGCTGCGGGTCTCTTTGCTACCACTAAATCCGGCCCCCATCCCAGTAGTACATGACGAGTTCAGCTATCTTCTCCAGTCAGAGCCATGGCCGGCTAACTAACCCACCTAGTCCAATGGGTGTGCATTTTGAAAAGTTCCATATAAATATCTCGCCGACCTATCAATCCATGTATCCTCCGGCGCACGCCCTAGCGCTCGCCATCGGACAAAAGCTGACGGGAGTGCCCTGGGTTGGTGCCCTTCTCAGCACTGCAGCCATGTGTGGTGCGATTTATTGGATGTTATTGGGATGGCAGCCACCTGGATGGGCGTGGCTCGGCGGAGCCTTCGCGGTTCTCCGATATGGGATCTTTTCCTACTGGGTCAATTCTTGTTTTGATGGATCTGTCACCGCATTAGGAGGCGCGCTTCTCCTAGGCGCGTTGCCACGCCTCAGGCGGGGACCTCGCACTTCGACGGCTCTGATTTTTGTGCTTGGATTGCTGATTTTGGCTAACAGTCGTCCTCTGGAAGGTTATATAAGGGGTGTGACCACTGCCTCGCAAGACGGGGCGTTCCATCGTTATAAGGGCGATTACGTGTTCTCAACCATGCCGGTGCAGGAGCTGATTCGTTCGCTCGACAATGTTGTCCCTGCCAAAATCAAGGAAGTAAGCGACGGATTGATGTATCGCGACTTCATGACTGTGGGATTGTTGCTGAATGACCTCAAAATCAAAGACGAAACTAAAGATGGCGAGACTTTGGTGAAGGATAACTGGATCTATATCCAGGAGCCAGACGTGTTGGCCGGTCGTTTGCAAATCTTCAACAACTGGAGCCCGGCCATGGTCAGCGATCCGGAAAAAGTGTGGATCGGAGTGGAATATTTCTGCAACGAAGGCGACGGCCTCTGGACGCGGACCGACGAACAGATGAAGAAACTGGCGGTCGAGGAATCGGCATTATCGAAGAGCGCGCTTTGCTCGATTCCACCGTGCTGCGAATGCCGAAAGCTTATCGCGCTTACTTTGGCACCTACGCACGTTTCGATGAAATCCGCGCATATCTCGACGAGTTCGAAAACCTGTTCTTGCTCGGCCGTAACGGAATGCACCGTTACAATAACCAGGACCACTCCATGCTGACCGCCATGACTGCCGTGGACAACATTATTGCCGGCCAGCGCAACAAAGCCAACATTTGGGAGCTGAATACCGAAATGGAATACCACGAGGAGCGCTCCGCGGGTGAGACGCCAGTGGCCGCCGAGAAACCCGGGGCCGCGGTTTCGGCAGGTAGCCGAGCTTAGATCCGCGATTGACGCTCTCCCTATCCGAATGCTATAAAAGCTAGTTTTGTGCGGGTCTGCTGAGGGAGACTTTTCAACTCCCACCTCAACAGGCAGACGGCACTAAATGTCCGACGCGGCCAAGCTCAGCACTCCTTCTTATTGCGGTGGAAGCGTGTTCGGAATGCCGCAGTGCGCTCTCGTGTTCCCGGTTCGAGGCTGAACCTGAGTACGAGAAAATCGGCCGCGGAGAATAGGCCTGAACGCGTAGTCATCCTTAATACGTCATTGCGGAGGAACTCCCATGCGCACCTGGCTAGCCAGTCTTGCGTCACGTCGGATCTCGAAGTTTGTTGCAATCTTTTTCTTCTCCCTGCTGTGTTCTTCTGCCGCATTTGCACAGCCCGGGCAAGTGGGTGGCGAGGCAAACCTCAAGTTGCCTGATCTCTCCAGCGTCAGCTTTCAGGGAGTGGATGGCCACAAGCTGCTTTCAATTGGAATCCTGTTCTGCATTCTTGGCTTGGGATTCGGTCTGGCGATCTACTCGCGCCTCAAGAACTTGCCCGTACACCGCTCCATGCGAGAAATGTCCGAGCTGATTTATGAGACCTGTAAGACCTACCTCGTGACCCAGGGCAAATTTCTGATGCTTCTCTGGGTGTTCATTGCTGTAATCATCCTGCTCTACTTTGGCGTGTTGTTGAAATATGAAGCCTCGCGGGTGCTCATCATATTGCTCTTTAGCGTTGTCGGAATCGCCGGCAGTTACGGCGTTGCCTGGTTTGGGATTCGGGTGAACACTTTCGCCAACTCACGCACAGCCTTTGCCAGCCTGGGCGGTAAGCCCTACCCAATCTATCGAATCCCACTCGAAGCCGGCATGAGCATTGGCATGATGCTGATTAGCGTCGAGCTTCTAATCATGCTGTTTATTCTTTTATATATCCCCAGCGACTACGCCGGGCCTTGCTTCATTGGCTTTGCCATCGGCGAATCGCTGGGCGCCGCTGCACTGCGTATCGCGGGAGGAATTTTCACCAAGATCGCCGACATCGGCTCTGATCTGATGAAAATTGTTTTCAAGATCAAAGAAGATGATGCGCGCAACCCCGGGGTAATCGCCGATTGCACCGGCGACAACGCTGGGGATTCTGTCGGTCCATCGGCCGACGGTTTCGAGACTTATGGCGTCACCGGCGTCGCGTTGATCACTTTCATTCTTCTGGGCGTGAAGAGTCCCATGGTCCAGGTGCAACTGCTGGTCTGGATTTTCGTAATGCGCATCATGATGCTGGTCGCCAGCGCCGTCGCCTATTTCCTGAATGCCGCGATCGCGAAAGCGCGCTATGAGAACGCCAATGAAATGAGCTTTGAAGCGCCTCTGACTTCGCTAGTTTGGATTACCTCGTTCGTTTCAATCGCCCTCACTTATGTCATCTCCCGCCTCATGATTCCAGACCTGGGCGGCGACGGCTCGCAGTGGTGGAAGTTGGCGTCAATTATTTCCTGTGGGACACTGGCTGGCGCCGTCATTCCAGAACTGGTCAAAGTATTTACTTCTGTCGAGTCCAGGCATACCAGGGAAGTAGTTATCTCCGCTCAGGAAGGCGGTGCGTCGCTTGGGATCCTCTCCGGATTCGTGGCAGGCAATTTTTCGGGCTACTATCTTGGTCTTTCGATGGTCATTCTGATGGCGGTTGGCTACTACTTCAGCGGAATGGGACTGGCTTTGGCTGCGAGCATGATTGCGGCACCCGTCTTCGCTTTTGGATTGGTGGCATTTGGCTTCCTGGGAATGGGGCCGGTGACGATCGCTGTCGATTCCTACGGCCCGGTCACCGACAACGCACAGTCAATCTATGAACTGTCCTTGATCGAGAACGTGCCGCCAGCGGAAATCAAGAGAGACTTCAACGTAGATGTGAACTTCGATCGCGCCAAGCATCTGCTCGAAGCCAACGATGGCGCCGGCAACACGTTTAAGGCTACGGCCAAGCCAGTATTGATCGGGACTGCCGTTGTGGGCGCCACAACCATGATTTTCTCGATCATCATGGCCCTGACCGAAGGCCTTTCGGTAAACGTGGATAAACTTTCATTGCTGCATGCGCCGTTTATGCTGGGCTTGATCACCGGCGGCGCAATGATCTACTGGTTCACCGGCGCCTCCACGCAGGCGGTGACCACGGGCGCGTACCGCGCGGTCGAATTCATCAAGGCCAATATCCGATTGGAAGGTGTGGAAAAAGCATCCGTCGCCGACAGCAAGAAGGTTGTCCAGATTTGCACTCAGTACGCACAAAAAGGCATGCTCAACATATTTCTCGCTGTATTCTTTGCAACCTTGGCGTTCGCCTTCGTTGAGCCGTTTTACTTCATCGGATACTTGATCTCGATCGCGATCTTCGGCCTCTATCAGGCTATTTTCATGGCCAACGCCGGGGGCGCCTGGGACAATGCCAAGAAAATTGTAGAAGTTGACCTCAAGCAGAAAGGCACACCTCTCCACGATGCAACCGTGATCGGCGATACAGTGGGCGATCCGTTCAAAGACACGTCTTCGGTCGCGATGAATCCGGTTATCAAATTCACCACACTCTTCGGACTTCTGGCAGTCGAGTTGGCGGTCGAGTTGGCATCAAAAAGCACTACGCTGACTCGGGCGTTGGCGCTGGTATTTTTCCTGATCTCGTTTTTCTTCGTCTATCGTTCTTTCTACGGAATGAGGATTGGAGTAAAGCTCCACAGATCGGAAGTGCGAGCGGCTGCGGATTGAGACTTAGCTGCAAAATGTCGAGCAGTCACTCTAGCGCTTTAGCGTTCTGATGTAGAGCACGATTTGCCAGCGCTGCAGTTCGGGCAACTTGCTGAATGACGGCATGCCGCGACCGGCATTGCCGTTGGTGATCTTCCAGAACAACGTCCCGTCGCTTTGATCCTGCACAACCGGAAGCCGCAAGTCGGCGGAGTGTTTCTCTTCCATCCCTGTGCCGTCGTGGCCGTGGCATGAAGCGCAATTTCGGGCAAAGAGTTTTCCCCCGCCCGCCGCCGCTTCTGGCTTTGTCGAGAGTGGGTTGTGCCGCGACCCAACCTCGGCTGGAGCCCGCCATTTCGAATCAGGCTGATATTCCGGATTCTGTCCGAACAACTGCGCGGCAAGAAAAAATAGCGCCGCAATTTGAAAGAGCATTAATCGCTTCAAGGCTTTCTTCCGAACAATCTGGATATTCTGCTCCCCATCCCCTGTATCTCGTACGAGTAACTGAACCTGAGCAGCACGGGATTGGTCTCTTGGGTCAGTCCAAAGCCGGGAGAAAAACGTAGAGTTGCGTTATCGCTGACCGCCCATGAAACCACCGGCGCAATATAATGCGCCGTGTGGTGCGGACCAAAGTCGAGAGTGCTGCCCAGACCGCCATACACTTCTGCGCCTAGAACAAAGTTTTCCCGACAAGCCCTGCAGTTTGAGGCCGACGCCAGCCGCGCGAGTGGACGGGAAACTCCAATCGAATAGCCGAACTCAACACCTTCGGATTGCGAGAAATTCTTGACGAATATGAAATTCTCGGAGATGTTCCAATCGTGGTAGTCACTCGAGAGAATCAGTTTGCCTTCCAGTTCGTGGTTTCGCGTTCTCGTCAGATCACGGTTGGAAGAGCTGAGATCGGGACCGCCGCCTTCCACTTCTGTCTGTATCCGGCTGGCCTCGTTGACGTCCTCGTATTCGAGATAAAGTACCGGGTTGATCCAGTGCTCTCGGTCAAGCACCTTGTAGCGATTCTCAAATCGCCAGCCGGTGAAGACGGTACTGTCACTCCAGGTTGACTGCCCTTCGAGATAAAGCTCCGACGTCCAGCGAGCCGTCACTCCGTATTCAAGCTCCATGTAGGGCGCGAAGTAGAATTCTTGCCCCTTGCGCGGAATGCCGGCGGTGCTGGATGTCTCAACATCCAAGTTGCCCGGCTCTTCCATGTGGTGGGTGTAAGTAACAAAAAACGGGCTCTCCTGGGCGGGAGAATAAATCGCTGAACAAATGAGAGTAACCAATAGGATCGGGCAGAAGATTTTTGGCATATTTTATTGCAACTGAGTTGCATACACTAAGGAAAGACAATCCTAGAAGGTGAGCCTCTCACCGTCAAGGTAGTTGCTGCAGATTTCGTTTCAGTGGGATTGCAACCAGTTGCAACTCTACTCAGCGGTAGCGGTGCGGCAATTGCTGCAATAGCCGCCCACTTCGAGACGGCTTACCACAATGTGAAAACGACATTCGCGCTGAATTTGTCCCTTTAAGCGATCGAAGAGATCGCTTTCGAATTCCGCAATTTTCCCGCAGCGGAGGCAGGCCATGTGAATGTGATCGCGCTGCGGACGCCGTTCATAAAAGTGCTTCTCGCCTTGCATGTGCATCAAGTCGAGCTCGTCAATCAGCCCGTGTCGCTTCAACAATTTGAGCGTGCGGTAAACCGTGACCTTGTCGATACCCGGATCAAGATGACGCGCGTGGCGAAGAATCTGCGCCGCGTCGAGATGTTGTTTAGCGGTCTCCACCACGCTGAGAATGGTCCGGCGCTGATGGGTCAAGCGAAGACCGCGTGAAGTCAGTGCCGCCTGCAAATGTCCGGGAGCTTCAGTTTGTGGCAACGGCATGGTGATACTCCTGATGACACCAGGTTGCAAATAGCTTAACCCAAAACCCTGAGAGAAGACCAGCCATGCGCTCCTGAATTAAGATCAGTTGCTCCCTCTCATCTTTACCTTCACGCTGTGCGCCAGCTTTTCGATTTCCTCTGCCTTCTTGAGCACGTCTAGAGAAAGAACATTCTCGTTACTCTTGTCCACATAGTCCTTCAGTTCGGTGGAGAGCTTGAGCAGCTTTTCCGTGTCCCGCTTCAAGTCGGCCTGGCGCTGTTCGTTGGCCCGCTTCTCCATTTCCTTTTGTATATGTGGAGGCAAGGTAGGTGGCTCTTCGCGACCCGGAACATTCTGTTGCGGGATTGGCAAAGTTTGCGGGAGTTGTTGCTGGGAGGGAAACCCCGGCAAAGCGCACAAAGACAGCGTCAGAAGCAGAAAAGCAGTTTTCCTGAGCACGGTGGACCTCACGCGAAATAGACGCACTTAGATTATATGCGGCGTACGCCTCGGGCCCTCGGCAGCAGATTGCTATAATCGGCGCTGATATGCCGCAATGGTTTCTGCAAGGAATGTCCATGCCCGGCACGGGTAATGTGGCTTCGTTACTGCACGACTGGCGCGAGGACACCATGAACTTTCTCCGCCACGACGCGCCCAAAATCGTGCTGGTGGTGCTTGCAGCCTACGTGCTCACTCGCAGTCTCCGCGCCATCGCACGAAAGACCGCCGACCTGCACATTCGCAAACTTCCGTCCGGTGTGCGCGTCCAGCAAGTCAGGACCGTTGCCAGCGTTGTCACCAGCATCAGCGTTTTCGTGGTGTTCTTTGTGGCAGCGCTGGAAGTGCTTTCTCTTCTGGGCCTGAATCTGGGTCCTGTGTTGGCGAGCGCCGGGATCGCCGGCCTGGCAATCGGCTTTGGCGCGCAGACCCTGGTGCATGATTTCATCAATGGTTTTTTTATCCTGCTAGAGAACCAGTACGACATTGGCGATACCGTGCGGATTGCTGGTGTGAAAGGCACAGTCGAACGAATGAGTCTCCGGCAAACCGTTCTACGTGACGAAGACGGCACGATACACATGGTTCCCAACAGTACGATCCAAATCGTTTCCAACACTACTCGCGACTGGTCACAACTGGCTCTTCGCGTGACGATCGCTTACGGCGAGCCAAGTGACAAAGTTGTAAAACTCCTGAAGGAAGTGGGAGAAGAAGTGCGGCGCGATCCAGCCTATGCAGAGGACATAGTCAGCGACATTGACGTGCCCGGAATCGATCGCATCGGTAACGGAGAAGCCGAATATCTAATGCTGATTAAGACGCGCCCTAACAAACAGTATCCGGTGAGTCGTGAGTTGCGCCGCCGTATCAAAGAATGTTTTGAAAAGAACAACGTACAGGCCGCCGGGCCGGGGCGAGTTTACGTTATGGACCAAGGAACAGGAAAGGGCCAATGAGAGATTACAGATTGTAGATTTCAGATTGACAGTGAAATCTAACATCCAAAGCAAACCGCTCCGCTTTTGGTACTGGCGTTTTCAACCTGCAATCTGAAATCTGCAATCTACAATCCCTTTCCGCTTATTTCTGGCAGCGCGGACAGTAATGGCTGCTGCGTCCCGCGATCACGATTCGCTTGATGGGAGTTTTGCAGGCTAGGCAGGGCCTGCCGGCGCGGCCATAGACTCGGTGCTTCAACTGGAAAAAACCTTCCTCGCCGTTCGCGTCCACATAGTCTGAAATACTGGAGCCCCCGAGGCGAATCGCCTGTCGCAGAACTCTCTTGAGCGCAACCCGCAGACGCAGAAGTTCATCGCGCGTTAAGGAAGCTGCGCGCCGCCGAGGCCGAATGCCGGCCCGGAACAGCGCCTCGTCAGCATAGATATTGCCAACCCCGCTTAACAATTTCTGGTTCAGTAAGGCGCTCTTGATAGGAGTTTTGCGTCCGCGGAAAAGCTCCGCAAAGTCAGAGAAGTTGATCTCTAGCGGCTCAGCACCGGCAGCCTGAAATTTCTCGATGACGCTGAGTCGGCCAAAGCGCCGAGGATCGACGAACCGAAGTTCGCGTCCAGACGTGAGCCTGACCACAGCATGCGTGTGTTTTTCCATTTCCGCTGCCGAAGCACACACCTGCAAGCTCCCCGTCATCCCGAGGTGAACAATCCATTGTGCGGCACTTCCGCCATCCCGCGGCGGCTCCAGATCGAGCACAATGTGCTTCCCTACCCGGCGCACATTGGAAATTTTCTTGGATTGGAGTGTCGCCGCGATCTCGGCGGCCGGCGACTTGAGCGGCTCGGGCTTCGAGCCCAGCCAGACAGACTCGATCACATCGCCCACAACTCGCTTGGCCAGGCCACGGGCAATAGTTTCAACTTCAGGGAGTTCGGGCATGTCAGAAGATTTCAGATTGTTGACTTTAGATTGCAGATTGACGAACCGATTTCGACCACACTGCCATGCGAGACCGACGAAATCTGAGATCTAAAATCCGCAATCTGAAATCTTCTATCTATTTCACTCCCAACTGCCAAACCAAGAACGAATAAATATCCGTCAGGTCTTCAATTTGTTTGGCAATCGGCTTTCCGGCGCCATGTCCTGCCTTAGTGTCAATGCGCAGCAAGATAGGGCGTTCACGGCTCTGTCCGTTGGCTGCTTCGGATTGCATAAGCGCAGCCATTTTCTTGGCATGCATCGGATCCACGCGTGTATCAGTGTCGGCGGTCATGAAGAGGATCGCGGGATACTCAGTTCCCTGCTTCACATGGTGATAGGGTGAGTATGCATACAGCCAATCAAACTGCTTAGGATCCTCCGAAGTCCCGTACTCCAGAATCCAGAGCTTCGCAATTTGAAAATTCTGGTAGCGCAACATATCGAGCAGTGGAACCTGGCAGACGACTGCGCGGAACAAATCCGGACGTTGGGTCAATGCGGCGCCTACCAGCAAGCCGCCATTTGAGCCACCACGGATTGCCAAGTGGTCTTTGTCCGTGTACTTCTGCGAGATCAGAAACTCTGCTGCTGCGATGAAATCGTCGAAGACATTCTGCTTCTTGTCGAGCATCCCTGCCCGGTGCCAATCTTCGCCAAATTCCGCGCCACCGCGCAGATTAGCGACGGCAAACACACCGCCACGTTCCAACCACGAATAGCGGTCACCGACAAAGCTCGGCGTCATGCTCACGTTGAACCCGCCGTAACCAGTTAATAAGGTCGGATTCTTGCCATTCAGTTCCAGACCTTTCTTGTGGAAGACAAACATCGGCACCCGCGTGCCGTCCTTGGAGCTAAACCAGAGCTGCTTGACTTCATATTTCTCCGGATCGATTCCAGGAGCGGCTACCTTGTTCCAAAGCGAAGTGCTGCGCGTCCCGAGATCAATCTGGAAAACGGAATCGGGAACAGTGAAAGAATGAAACCCAAAGAAGACTTCTTTGCGGTCCCACTTCCCTCCAATTCCATAAACACTCCCGATGGCAGGTAGTTGAACATCGCCGAGCAACTTGCCATCAGCATTCAGCAGCCTGAGTTGCGAACTGGCGTTCTTTTCATAGCCTGCCAGTAGCTGTCCGTTCACGATGCTAACGCCTTGCAGCACGGCGTCGTTCTGAGGGATGATCTCCTTCCAATTCGCTCTCGCCGGCGAGGCAGCGTCGGCTACGAAGGCGCGATAGCGCGGCGCCTCTTCATTGGTGGTAATAAATACCTTGCCGTTGAAAACCTCTGCGCCGTACAAGAAGTTCTTGCCTTCAGTAATGCGAACCGGAGCTGATCCGTCATGCAGGTTTTGCAGGTATATTTCTGTTTTAGTCCAGCCCTGCGCAACGGTGATCAGAAGCCAGTGGTCGTCGTTCGAGAGATCCACATCCGGCCAGTCTTCCGGATCGCGGCCTTCGCCAAAGATCGCCCGGTCCTGCGCTGGATCGGCACCCAGAACATGATAGAAGACATGCCGGTTATAGACTTCCTGCCCTTCGGCGACCTCTCCCTTCTTTGGATAGCGCGTGTAATAGAAGCCGGAATTATCGAGCTTCCAGGCAATACTGGCAGCGCGTGTGCGATCAATCGTATCTGGCAGCAGCTTGCCGGTCGCGGTCTCGATCACGTGCAGCGTGCTCATTTCTGATCCGCTGGGCGACGTGCCATACGCCACATACTTGCCATCCTCGGACGGAGTCCACCAGTCGAGAGCAACCGTCCCGTCGGCCGCGAGCGCATTCACATCCACCAGTGCACGGTCACTTCCCTTCAGGCCTTCGCGCACGAAGAGCACTGGCTGATTCTGCGTTCCCTCGCGCTTCGTATAGAAGTAATGGCGACCTCCAAGCTGCGGCGCGGAGATAGTTCCGATTGAAAGCAACTCGCCGAGTCGCTTGTGGAGTAGGTCCCGGCCCGGCAAGGGATCGAGAACCGCGCGCGTGTAGGTCAGTTCGTCGCTGACCCATTTCTGCGTCTCGGGGCTTGATGAGTCTTCCAGCCAACGATAGGGATCCGCAATTGGGTGTCCTAGTACCGTGTCTTGCATCGGTTTCTTGGGCGCAGCAGGAGGTCCGGCGGAGGAAGCCGAGGAAGATGATCTTGCAAGCACCTCGTCACCAATCATCGCTATCGCGAAAACGCAGACAAAAAGCAGACCTGGAACCAAGCGAAATGCTCCTGACATCAGCGCCCTCCATTAGCTCCTGGTGCGCGAATCGAATGTTAGGGTAGCAAAAAACTAGATGAATTGCCGACCAGTGCCCCGCGTCCCACAGACGAGGTCGTAATGTTATTATAGATACGACAATTCCCGCGTTTCCACACTCCTCAGTAGCTCAATGGCAGAGCATCCGGCTGTTAACCGGAGGGTTGTAGGTTCGAGTCCTACCTGAGGAGCCAATCTTTTCAAGCACTTGCTGAAACCCCATTTTCAAATTGGAGCCCGTTGGAGCCCGTTGTGATTCCGCGCTCGCCCAGAGGCTTCCTCTGAGTTGCCAGAATCGCTCGTGTCCGCGAGTTAATTGCGGCCACGACACTGGCGGGTATTTGCTGCATGTACACGTTGGCAGTGGTGCGGATGCTGGCGTGCCTCAGGATCTGCTGCGCATCTTTCATGGTTCCATAGCGCTGCAGATCAGTTCCCAGTGTGCGTCTCATAACCTGAAAGGTCACAAGCTTTCTTGGAATCCCGAGCATGTCAGCAATGGGCCAAATGCGCCACTTCAAGAAGTTCTTGGCTTGTCTTGGCACATGCCTCCCACTGCGAACTCCGGTTCGTGAGTTCCGGGCATACGTTGGAAACATGAGCGCCTCCGGCGAGGTGTCCGGACACAACTGTCGCCAGCTCTCGATAACGAGCCGAATGTCCGCCGGAACAGGAACCGCATCTCGGCTGGCATCCGTTTTGACCTTACCCTCGTAGAGGCGCCCCTCGTAGGCAGTGCCGTGGATGATCAGAGTCTCCCCGGTATATGACTTCCACTGCAGTCCGAGAGTTTCGCTGGTTCGCGTGGCACAGAACAAACCGATGCTCATAAGGCATAGGTCATGCGGATCTTCAATGCCGTTGAACAGCTGCACGATCTGCTCCGCGGACATCGTGGGGCGATCGACAGCTTTCGTCTCCGGCATTCTCGTATCTTCCGCAGGACTGTCGCTGATGAATTTCAGTTTTTGTGCCATTCGCATTATCGATCTGAGGTTGACGTAAGCGTGTTTGACGATAGATTCTGAGTAGGTCCGGGCTAGGCGATTCAAGATCATTTGCAGCTCGAATGTGCCAATCCTCCGAAGAGGCTCATCCTTGATGCTTCGCACCAGATATTTGTTGATCTCGAATTCCGTCTTCTGTTCGGTGGCCGGCCGCCACTGACCCCGACGCATGGGCAGATAGCGTTCGGCAACGAACCAGCCGAAGGTCACTGAATCGTCGCATTGAGGGAATGCCACTCGATCCCCTTTTTCGAGTCCGTTCTCTTCGCGGATGATCGTTTGTAGTTTCTCCTGCGCCTCGTGCTTGCGAAGCTCGGACTTGAGTCCTAAAACGACTCTCCGCGTTCTTTCGACCTCCTTTCCATCCTGGTCTCGCATGTAGACCCGGAATTTGCCGTACCACTTTTTCTTCAGTGTTCCTTTTTCATACACATTTCCTCTTTGATAGACCATAGCCATAAGGCTTCTCCTAGATGGTCCATCGTTGGTCGCGGAGGACAATATTGTTCATACACCACAGGCCGGTTTCTTGGAAGAGTCTTCGAGCAGTTGGTTGCTGAGGAAATCTTCTACATCAGACCAACGAAATCGAAGCAGAGGGCCGAGCTTCACCGCACGAATTCGGGGATTGCGTCGCGTCGCATGGTCACGCACCCAGCGTTCGGAGACGCCCAGGCGCTCGGCTACATCTTGCGGGGTTAGAAGATGTTCATTTGGGCGCAAGCTGACAACATTGAAGGCTGGACGGGTCTCCTGTTGGTCGGCTGGCGACGGGAATTGCTTCGCATGGGCGGAACTCATGCCTCACCTCACGAGACTCAGTGAGCGAATCTCATCATGGTAAGTCTATATATTACAGTCATGCGTATTTGTCCAGCAAAAAAGAACGACCTTTCCCCCGAATCCTCTCTGGACGACGCGCCCTCAAATGGCGGGGCCTTTAGTGTCGACGTATTCCGCGGCGCGGATCAGTTTGCAGCAATGGCCTTTCTCCCGTAGGCAACAGATTCCAACAAAGATCAACAACTCAGGTGGGTTCCGAGGCAACAAGAATCAACAAACATCAACAAACATCAACACAAATAAGCAGAGTCAGCAAAAGTCAGCAAAAATTATCACCTGAACCGGGCGCAGTCAGCAAAAGTCAGCAAAAGTCAGCAAAAATCATCAATAGTCAGCAAAAGTCAGCAGGGGTGGCCTTGTTTCGTAAGCAGCTTAGAGTTCTCCTCAGAGCAAACAGCCGCTATTGGAACATAAAGGAGTGTGTCACAGGTGCTCCGGGAAGCACTTACAAATTCCTCTTGCAAACTGATTTATAGTGTGGCATATATATCTACCATGATGACACACTCTTGCCACAGTGGCGAGGAGGTTCCACGATGCCTTTACGAGGTCTTAGGCTCTCGGAAGATCTGAAAACACGCTTGCAGCAGGTGCAGAAGGCGAGAGGCTACAAGTCAGTGAATGCCTTCATCCTGGAGGCGATCGAAGAAAAGCTTCAGCGAACGGACGCGGTCGAGTCCGTTTCGGAGTCCGAGGCGCGAATCGCCGCCGATTTCAGCCGGATCGTCCGCGAAGTCCGCTCCGTCCACAATACCCAGCAGGCTCAGTACGCGCTGCTGGATGCGCTGACCAAGTACGTATCAACCTGCATGGTAGAACCTCCGCAGGATTTGCTGGTCTCGGCCAGAGTGCGGGGCAAGCTTCGTTACGAGAAGCTCCTGCGCGAAGCCGCCAAGACGATAACCGGAGAAAGCGGGAACCTTCTCTTAGAAAGTGTAGCCAGTGCAGACTAAGGACACGGAACGACCATTTCGACTGCGACCTCGTTACCCCCCATCTGGCTCATCCAGCCAACGGAAACGTGCATGGGCGAGCGGCCTGGGAGCCCTTTTGCGAATCGTCCGGATGCACGGCTACCGCAAGAAGATGACTGGTTCGGGTGGAGGCTACTCTCGAAGCCGCCGGTCGCAGCCATTGAGCCAGCGGTGTGCTGTGCGGGTGACCTATTCACGGAACAAGAACGCCGGCCAATGGAAAGCGCACGGTCACTACCTGGCACGCGAACGGGCAACCGAGAAAGTCGAGAAGAACGCTGCCGGTTTCAGCCGCTCCGAGCCGGGGGTTGACATAGCCCGTCGACTCGACAGGTGGCAGCGAGCTGGCGATGAGCGGCTGTTCAAAATCATCGTCTCACCCGAGTTCGGGGACAGGATCAACCTTGAGGACCACACGCGGAAACTCATGGCTGGGATGGAGCGCAACCTTAAGACCGAGCTCGAATGGGTAGCGGTCATCCACTACAACACTGAGCACCCGCACGCTCATATCGCGTTGCGGGGTTTGGACCACAGGGGCAAGCCGCTCCGCCTTCCGCGAGAGTACGTGAAGTCCGGCATCCGATCTCGTGCAGAGGACCTGATTACGAAGGAACTCGGCCATCGCACGATTGACGATGCTATCGAAGCGCAACGGCGCGAGGTCAACCAGTTGCGCTTCACCAGCTTGGACCGCATGATTCAGCGTCAGAATCCGGCCCAAGCCGACCACTTCGTCGTCCAATGTGATCCAGCACAGCCGAGCATCGGAAGTTTCTCTCGGACACAGCAGCAGCATCTGGCGGCGCGGCTCTCGCAACTAGAGCGCATGGACCTTGCCGAAGCCCTTGGCGAATCCCTCTGGCGGGTGCGCGGCGATTTTGCTGAGGTGCTTCGGATGATGCAACGGACCAAAGACCGGCAAAGGGTGCTCGCAGCGCACGGAGCCTTGCTGTCTGACGAACGCCTACCTTTGGCCGTCACGGACTTCAGGGATTTGACTCATGTTGAGGGGCGTGTACTGGCGCACGGCCAGGAAGAATATAGCGACCGGATGTACCTCATGATTGAGGGCGTGGACGGAAAGGTGCATTTCCTGTACCAGACCGACGAGATCCAGGAAGCACGGCGGCAAGGGCAGTTGCGCGTGAATTCGTTTGCCAGAATTGAGAAGCAGTTCTCCGAGGAAGGCAGGCCGTTCCTTCATGTAGAGGATATGGGAGACGCATCCGAGTTGCTGCGTAACAACACGCATTTCGGCAAGACGGCACTACAGCTGATTCACCAGGGTGTGACCCAGGTCGAGCGAACTTGGGGAGGGTGGCTGGGACAATATCAGAATGCAATCGACAAGCATCTCGCTAGGGCGAGACCGCGAGAACGAGGGGGCCGAGACCGCGGGCTCGCACGTTGAAGAGTAGTACATCAGTTTTGTGATTGCGAAACCGATCCGCGGCGGCGGTCGGATTTACGACACGAGTAATAGCCACTGCGCGCCGAGAGCTAAGGCGGAGGGATTGAATCGGAGAGCCGCCGAGAAAACAATGCTTAAAGCCCAAACGCGAATAGGGAGTGTAATGCCTAAACCACGTCCAAGCAGGCCTGTCGGGATTCGCCTCCTACACGTGGTGGACGCTTACCTCCGAAAAAAGCAGCGCGGCAAGGGTGACTTGTCGAAGCTGATCATGGAGGCCGTCAGTAGAACCGACTTGCGTTTAGTGCCGCTTATCACGATCCACGGCAGGCGAGAGCCGACTGTGGCCAAGGTGACACAAATTGTCATGCCAAATGAAATTCGGCAGCTGATTGAGCATTGGTCAGAAAATCGACGCTGTTCGATGAACGAATTGCTGAATAGTGCTCTGGTTGCGAATCTTCCGAAAACTCGATCCGAGCACGATACGCGCTCCGTCCCGTCAACCCATGCAACAGAGTTGGGTCAAATGACTGCCGCCCAGAGAGAGGCTTTCTTCGCGAGACTCCTTCGTCTAACTGGAAACGATTCAACGCCAAGTTTACGGTCACGGGAGGGCAGCTATTACGAGTACGACTCAAAAACGGGTGGAACAGTAGAGATCACTCAGGACAGTCGACGATTTCTGGTTAAGTCCACCGCTGGAGGCGAATTGATTCGACTGCGGGAGGTTGGAAAATCTCCCTTCCTTGAGATGTCGCGGATCAGTAGGACTGGAGCGGTGGTTCGATCTGCAGGCCGAAGAAAAACGCAACGAAATTGAACATGCACTCGAAAGCAGCGGAGGATCGCGGAAAAATGCCAGCTATCCAACGGAGGCAACGAGACGATTCTCCGCCTGAGGGTGCGGTTGGACCGATTCTTTTGCTGTTGGTGGGTGCCTCAGGATCAGGAAGAACGACGTTTTACGAAACCCACTTGAAGACAGCCTTTCCAACACTTCTTAAGAGCAGCGCATCGCCACTGGAGCAGACGGAAGCGGATCAAGAACGGAAGCGCTTGATGAAAACTGGTAAATCTCTCGTTTGTCAGGATGTCGTATTCGATCCACAACTCATTTGCGAGGCAAAGTCTATTGGCTTCGAAGTGAAAGCAGTTTATGTTGCTACCGAAGATCCGATCCTCAACCTCGGCCGCATCTTGATTCGCGTCAATAACGGTGGTCGGTTCGCACCAATCTCGCGGATCGCACACGAGTACGCTCAGGGAGTGAGGCAACTTCCGAAGGTGAAGAAAGTGGCCGATGACCTAATGCTCTTCGACAATACCGCCCATGCTCGAGATGTGCGGCTGGTTGCTCACTTCAGGGCGGGAAACCTGGTCAAGCTGGCGCGCCAGATACCAAAGTGGGCGCAAAAGGCATTCGGGAAGGAACTCGCAGCGGATCAAACCGAGTTCATGAACACCTCGAAGGCTTCAGAACCGAAAGAGGGGGGCGAACGCTGAGTCGCCGACTGCCATGCAGTGCAGGGAAAAGGGCGCTGCCCCCTTCCCCCGCACCTCCATCCCCGAGCCCTACGCGAACGCATTTGCTGGTCGGCCTGCTCGTTCTAGCTATTTAACCTTTCTTTGCTGGAGCGACAGACTCAACAGCCACAGTTTCGCCCGTGGCATTGCCATTCACGGTCGCCGTCTCACCAACAAGTTTGTCCAGTTCAGCTTCATGCCCTTCCAGCGTGTCCCGCCGTTTGGCCAATGTGAGTGTGACCACGTTCATCTGTGACCCCTGTCACAGCAACGAAATGGGCTGGCCGCTAGCATCGGATTCGTAAAATGTCTGCTTCTAGCAAACTCGTCTCGGTGCTCCTTCTGCTGCTCATACCAACAGTATCAACAGCAGCACTCAGCACTTGTCCACCAGAGATGTCTGGGATGAACAGTCCCCAATCGCAGATGGCTGACATGGGAACGGCTTTACCACAGTCCACTTTCGCAGCTAGCGGAACCGATCAGTGCTGTGAAGTGTCACCGGCCGAACCTGTTCCAGCACCGCCTGCGCGAGCATCGGTGAGTAACGAAAGCCACTTGGTTCTGACCCCGGTCACTGGGGTCGTTAAGAGTTCGCAAACCACAACAACGAGGACGTCCCGCGACCAAGCACGGGCAGTCAGCTCTCCCTCGCGGGCACTTCTCTGTGTTTTCCTAATCTAACCCCCACCCCTCCATCACGTGAATTCGACCCGGACTGAATTGTCCACCCGATGACCCAACCTTTTGCCGGACCACAGGTCCATTGGAGGAAATATGAAAAGCACAAAGAATCTCGTTTCCATTGTCGCCTTGATCGTCACCCTATTCACTGTCTCGTTCACGTCCGTTTACGCCGTGGCGCAAGCCCAGAAAGTCCCCACGAAGAAGGAATTGAAGACCTTGCTTAAGACTGCAAAAGAACCTCCGGAGCATCTCAGAATCGCTGCGTACTACCGGCAAGAAGCCGCCCGCTTAACCGCCAGTTCGAAAGAGCATGCGGAACTGGCCTTAACCTACACCAAGACCGTTCCTAACCCGATGGTGTCCAAACATGGCGATACCTTCGGCCTAGGGGCCCCCCACTGCAAGAAGTGGGCTGAGTTGCAGGCGGAAGAGGCCAAAGAAGCCGAAGCCTTAGCTACGTTGCACGAGGACATGGCGAAGGCAGCTGAGCAGAAGCAGCCGTGAAGGGGCTGATGTCCGGTTCGAGAGTTTGCACGCGCGGCCGCCTTTCCTGGCAGAAAAAAGCTGGGAGAGGCGGCCACAGAGGAGGGTTTATGGGCCGCTGGATATCGCTCTTGTTATCCGGAATTTTCTTCTATCTGATGATGCGTTTCGGTTGCGGCAGGAATATGGCCTACCGCAATCACGACGGAAAGGAGAAACACAAATGCTGAATATCAGAGTATGGATCGCAACACTGGCCGTCTGGACGGGGGTGAGCTTCACGCTCTGTGTGCTTGGTGGAGTGCTAGCGCCTGGACTTCCAATTCGCCACCAGACGCTTGAGTTGCTCCTCCCAGGATTCAACGTGGATTTCTCTTGGCAGCTTCGTTCTGGGGCGTGCGGAAAGTTTGCTTTGTGGGATGTATGCAGCGGCACTACTGGTAGTGACTCACAATTTTTTCATCGACGATGGGCGGGATCTCGCTAAATGACTGGCTTCTGGTTACCGGTGAGTTACCGCTCAAGAAGGTGTGACTCCAGTCACAGCCCGAGATGTTTGGGTGCACAGACGAGGAATCAACCATTTCGGATAATCGACTCCGAAAGGGGAAACAGTAATGGTCTGGCCAGGCTTTCCGAAACGACTTCTCTCAGCGCTGAAAGGGCTGTGCTGTCTGGCACATTGGGGAGGAGCAATGCAGGCCCAGGAGATCGCGGGAAAGATCGGCGTCTCAAAGGCAGAGACAGCAAAGGTTCTGCAATTGCTCGCTTGGGGCGGTTTTGTTACCTCCCGGCGCGGTTACAAAGGTGGGTTTCAGCTAGCAACCAGCGCCGATCAGATCACGACCGGCCAGGTCATGGAGTTCTTCTTTTCGAAATATCAGCCAGAGCCTGATGGAGATTGTCCCATTATTCGTGCTCTTCGTGAATCCATGGCTCCCGGCCAAAAGGCGTTTGGGAGCTTAACTTTGGCGGACGTTGCAGCCGGACGCACGCAGCCCAGCAAACGCCCGTTAGGAAAGGCAGGTGTGCAGTGATTAAGCATTTTGGTTTTTCGGTGTTCGTTTTGCTGCTCGCCTCGGCGGCGATCGCGCAAGACGGACCACAGTACAAACAACCTGAGGGTGGTGTTCCCGTGCTCACCGGTTTTGTGGGATTTGGCACCACCTTCCAATCGGGGCAACAGCAACTCTCGCCTGCGATCTCACCTATAGTGCTCGTTCCCTTTGGTGAAAAATGGCTCGTCGAAAGCGAACTAGAACTCGAAGGCACTTATATACACACGACGAACCAGCCCTGGGACCACGAGTGGGAGAAAGGCGTGGAGTACGCGCAGATCGACTATCTCGCGAATCGATACGTTACCGTGGTGGGTGGCCGGTTTCTCTCACCGTTTGGCATCTTCAATGAGCGGCTGCACTCCGGATGGATCCGCAACGTCCAGACTGCACCCTACATCACGGCAATGGAGATGAGCGATAGCACCGGCGGCATGTTGCGCGGTGCAATTCCCGTTGGAGGTTTCGTCAATATCAATTACGCGGGCTTTTTCTCCGCGGCTGTGAACAATTCTTGGGTTGGATCCACGCGGACAGCAGGTGAGCGTGTGGGCTTTTTCTTCTCCAAGGCACGACTTGAGTTGGGCACTTCTTTTCAACGCCAGCTCCAGGATGAGCATGTCAACACTTTCGGCGCCGACGCAATTTGGCAATCGAATCGCGTGCCGCTCGATGTGCGGGCGGAATATGCGCGGAACGCCACTGCAGGAAGTGGCTACTGGATCGAAGGCGCCTACCGCACGAGGCAGTCGCCATTTTGGAAACTGTTCATGCGGAAGTCGCAAGCGGAGGTCCGTTTTGAACAGTTCTTCGCACCTTCCGGCATGAGCGCTTCGGGAGAGATGGAGTTGCCCGACTCAAACGCAAAGCGCGTCTTTGCGGGCTGGAGCTACTGGATTCGTCCGGACGTACGCTCGAACATCTCTTACGGTCGCGAGTTCATAGACTCTGGCGATCACAACGTTTGGACCGTCGGCCTGACTTATCGGTTCGCATTTCCGCTGATGGGAGGTGTCAAATGAAACCGCTGATATCCGCAATTTTGTTTCTGATCATTACGATGACGGTTGCTGGTTTTCTAGTAGCGCAGACCTCTAGTCCTGCTAAGTCCGATACGACTGCGAAACAGGAGACCGCAAGTACACAACAGCCAATGGACATGCAAAGCATGCATTCCACGGACAACACGCAGAGTATGCACCCAATGCACCGGATGCACACTCTGTCGGGGGATGACGCGTACAAGCAGAACTGCACTCGTTGTCATTCGGAGGTGCCTCCGGTGAGCACGCGGCGCACGAAAACGATTGTCCGTCACATGCGAGTGCGAGCAAACATCACGGCAGAAGAGGCACAAGCGATTTTGCAATACCTAACTCAATAATTGGAGGGAGCACTTATGTTTTCATGGAGAACGCTTTTCATACCACTAGGTCTGATTGTGATGTTTGGCGGCTTCGCACGAGCCGCCGAGCCCAAGGTTTGGCACGTCATCGCGACTAAAGACCAGACGTTCGTCGTCGAGGGCGAGAAGAAACCGGTCATCACGGTGAAGGCTGGCGAAACTGTTCATCTGCGAATCACAGCAGAGAAGGCCCAGCGAGCTGCAAATGACGGATCGGTCCACAGCTTCACCATTAAGGAGTTGGCGAGCGAAGGATGGGACGTGAGGCTGACACCTGGAACGCAGGAGTACACGCTGACTGCCCCCAGCAAGCCCGGCGAATATTTGGTTCAGTGCATGGTTCCCTGTGGCCCAGGGCATGCCGAGCAGAGAATGAAACTCGTGGTGGAGCCGTAGCAGTTAGGGGGGTCGATATTGCGCGGAGGTCGCCTTTTCTGGGCAAAAAAAAGAAGAGGCAATCCGCATCGAGGGAACCGCGATTCTGCGCATCGAGTTTGCGGGGTAGCGGTACAATGAACATGTTGCGTAGAGCGTCACAATTCGTTGCGATCGCGTTAGCCATGGTAATACTCGCGCTTCCGCTGTCGGCGTGTCTAACGCCGGCTGCGCAAGTAAGCGTGGAACAGCGCGAGTGCTGCCAAAAGATGGCTGGACGTTGCGAGACATCTGTGATGCCCAGTTCTCACTCGTGCTGCCAGCACCCCGTCTCGCGTCAGGCCATTGCTGTTTCCAAAGTTCAAACTAACGATTCTGGTTCAGCCGTCGCCATGCTGGCGGAAGCCGCTCCCGCCCTACGACAACTGATGGTTCGGAGCAGATCCACCTCGTTCGAGTCTCCGCCCGAGAGCCCTCCTCAAATCGTTAACGTTCTTAGAATCTGATCTCCTCACCGCCATAGAAACTGCGAGGACACACCTGTGTCTTCGCAAGACTTCATTTCAAACGGTGCGAGGAGAAATGACGAAGATCAGAAATCTGATTACATTTGTCTTTACGGCAGTTGCTGCTTTCGCGCAGAGCACTCCTACTAGCTTGCAGTCACTGATCGCGGAGGCGCGTCAGAACAATCCCGCGATCAAGGCTGCCGAAAACGCCATTCAGACAACCCGGTACATGCCGAAGCAGGCGTCTGCGCTGCCGGACACCGAAGTCATGGTGCAGCATTTCACGGTAGGAAGTCCGCGGCCCTTCGCTGGGTACAGCAACAGTGATTTTGCGTACATCGGCTTCGGTGCGTCGCAGGAGCTTCCTTATCCCGGCAAGCGAGCCCTGCGAGCGAGCGTCGCCCAGCACGAGATCGCAATTTCAGGTGCGGAGAAGAATTCTGTCGTCTGGAATGTGCTCAACCGGCTTAAGCTCGCGTACTTCCAGCTCGCCGCCTCACAAAACTTCATTTCTATCCTTGCGAAAAATCAGCAAGTGGCGGATCAGATCGTTCAAGGCGCCGAGGCTCGCTATCGTGTGGGAGAAGGGACGCAGCAGGACGTGCTTCGAGCCCAACTGGAACGCACTAAGCTGCTCAACGAATTCTCGATGCAACGACGCGAAAGTGCCCAGGCGCAGGTTGTGCTCAAGGCCTTGCTCAATCGGCCTGCGGAATCAGACGACCTGATGCCCCAGCCATTGTCTCCTCGCCATATTCCAGGCACGGACACCCTGATCACCAAACTGCGAGAGCACAACCCTGAGTTGCAGGTTAGCGCGGAACAAGTCTCCCAACGGCGAACTGCCGTTGAACTTGCAAAGCGGGAGAAGAAGCCCGATTTCGGCGTGCAGTACATGTGGCAGCACACAGCCGACAACTTCCGCGATTACTACATGGGGACGTTCTCGATCAAGCTTCCCAACCGCTCTCGCGTGCGCGCCGCGGAGGGGGAGTCGCAAGCGAAGCTAGCGCAAGCAGAGGCCGAAAAGGAATCACGGCTGAAACAGATGGAGAGCGATCTGGGAGAGCAACTCGCCATCGTCCAGACTTCAGAACAACAACTAAAAGTCTATGAAGAAGGACTAATTCCTCAAAGTGAGGCGGCGCTCAACGCCGGGCTAGCCGGATACCGCGCCGGAAAACAGGAATATCAGGGCCTACTGGCCTCGTTTTCCGATACGCTCCAGCTTTCCATTGATCGTGAACGCACGCTGGCTGAACATGAGGCCGCAATTGCCCGGATCGAAGGCTTGATTGGGGAGGAACTGCAATGAACTACCGCAAACTTTTCATCATTGCAGTAGCGCTTAATATCGCGCTTGCGCTCGGCGCTTACTGGATTTGGAAATCACCGAGGCCATCGCTAAGCACGACGAGTGCCGTGGAACATCCTCCAATGGAAGGCTTCACCATCAACACGCCTCCCGAAGGCGCCGCTCCTCCGCTCACACCGGTTGAATTGTCGCCTGAACGCATGCAAAGCATTGGAGTGCGCACCGGACGGGTCGAGTACAAGACCATCAATTCGGATATTCGTGCAACCGGCACAGTGGACGTGGACGAAAGACGTGTGGCTTACGTTCAGACGCGATATCCAGGTTGGGTAAAGGACGTTCTCGTCAATGCAACCTATCAATTGGTGAAAAAAGGCGAGGCTCTCTTTACGATCTACAGCCCGGAACTTGTGGCCAGCGAGCAAGAATATTTGCTTGCCAAGACCAACGCGCAGCGCGTTGGCCAGAGTTCTGTAGAAGGTGTTTCTTCCGGCGCAGGCACCTTATTAGGAGCCGCACGAGAACGGTTGTTGCAATGGAACGTGTCCGACGCAGACATTTCCAAACTAGAGGCCAGCGGGAAACCGCTGACGGATTTCACATTTACCTCGCCGGTTTCGGGGTACGTGATTGAGCGCATGGTGTTGCCCAACTCCTATGTGCAACCCGAGATGCGCTTATATACGATTGCCGATCTCGCGAGCGTCTGGGTCAACGCGCAAGTTTTTCAGGAGGACGCGGGCAAGCTGAAGCCCGGTGATCCGGCTGAAGTCACAGTTGACGCGTATCCCAATCGCACATTTCACGCGCGGGTCGAACAGGTGCTGCCACAAATTGATCCGGAAACGCGCACTCTACGCGTCCGATTGGCAATGCCCAACCCGAACCTGCTGCTAAAGCCTGGCATGTTTGTGAATGTCCGCTTGCGCGCTCCCCTCGGACGCCAGTTATTTGTCCCCGCCTCGGCTGTGCTACAGGGCGGAAACCGGCAGGTGGTTTTTGTTGCGCGAGGACAGGGTTCTTTCGAGCCGCACGAAGTACAACTCGGCACTCGTACTGACGACGGTTTCGTGGTGCTCAAAGGCTTGCAGGCGGGTGACACGGTAGCAACATCGGCCAACTTCTTGATCGATTCCGAGAGTCAACTTCAGGCTGCTGCAGGTGCATACACTCCACCTCCGCCGGGGGCAGGCACGGAAATGAGCGCCACGGCGCAGCAGGTCTCTGCCGAACTCACGACCAATCCGTCGCCTCCGCACAAAGGTAAAAACGGAGTCGAGGTGAAGCTCACGTCATCGGACGGCAAGCCGTTACCGGGAGCCAAAATCACCGTCCGATTTCATATGCCAGGCATGCCAGACATGGGCATGGCAGAGATGAATGCGGCGGCCCAGTTGGATGATCGAGGAAATGGAAGCTACGCGGGAGAGTTGGAACTTGGTTCGGGAGGCACCTGGCAGGTCACGATTAGTGCGGAGCAAGGTGGAAAGCTCGTGTTAACGAAGCGCCTGAACCTGACCGCAACGGGAGGGATGTGATGATCTCTCGCTTGATTGAATGGTGCGCGCGCAATCGATTCCTGGTGTTCGCTGGAGTTCTATTCCTGCTGCTCGCCGGCATATGGTCGCTCCAGCGGATACCGCTTGACGCGTTGCCGGACATTTCCGATGTGCAAGTAATTGTGCATACGCCCTGGCCTGGACGTCCTCCGAATGTCATTGAGGATCAGGTCACGTATCCAATTGTCACGACATTGCTCGCTGCACCGCATGTGAAAGCCGTGCGCGCCCAAACCATGTTCGGCGATTCCTACGTGTTTGTCGTGTTTCAGGACGGAACAGACCTGTACTGGGCGCGTTCGCGGGTTCTCGAATATATCCAGCAACTTGGCGGACGGTTGCCCCAGGGTGCACAGCCGATGATCGGCCCGGATGCGACCGGTGTGGGCTGGGTGTTCGAGTACGTGCTGGTTGATCGCACGCATCAACACAGCCTCGCCGATCTACGGGCAATACAAGACTGGCAGGTACGCTATCAACTCGAAACGGTACCCGGAGTGGCAGAAGTTGCAACGATAGGTGGATTCATAAAGCAATATCAAGTACAGCTTGATCCGAACAAATTGCTTGCCTATGGCATTCCTCTTTCTACGGTGATCGATCGGGTTCGCGCCAGCACCAATGAAGTCGGTGGACGGGTGCTGGAAATGAATGGCGCGCGCTACATGGTCAGAGGCCTCGGATACCTGACGTCTCTCAAAGACCTGGAGGAAGTTTCCGTCAACGCTAAGAACGGCACACCCGTTCTCTTGCGCGATCTCGGGACCGTAACCTTTGGACCAGACATTCGCGAAGGCGTAGCGGAATGGCAGGGCGAAGGAGAAGCCGTCGGAGGCATCATCGTCATGCGCACCGGCGAGAACGCCCTGAACGTAATCAACGGAATTAAGGCAAGGGTCGCTGAGATCGCCCCCAGCCTGCCTGCCGGAGTTGAGATCCATGCAGGCTACGACCGGTCTGGACTGATCAGTGAATCCATCCGAACGCTGCAACGCGACTTGCTCGCCGAATGTGTGATCGTCAGTTTCGTCACTATTATTTTCCTGTTCCACTTCCGCTCGGCGCTCATACCGATCCTGACACTGCCGGTTGCTTTGCTGGCCGCGTTCATTCCGATGTATTTCCTGCACATCAGTAGCAACATTATGTCGCTTGGAGGTTTTGCGCTTGCAATCGGGGTGCTGATCGACGCTTCGATTGTGATCGTCGAGAATGGATACCGCCACCTGTCAGAAGCTGGTCAGGTCAACGAGAAACAGCGCCGCCGAATTTTGATTGACGCAGCCAAGCAGGTCGGTCCTGCGCTCTTCTTTTCACTGCTGGTCATTGTGGTTTCCTTCCTGCCGGTTTTCCTGCTCGAAGCACAGGAGGGAAGGATGTTCCGCCCGCTGGCGTGGACCAAGACCTTGTCCGTGGCTTTTTCGTCACTGCTCGCCGTGACTGTCGTCCCCGCGTTGATGCTGTTCTTTATTCGCGGGCGACTGCGGCCCGAAGCCCAGAACCCGGTCTCCCGAATTACGCAGGCACTATATTTGCCGGTGATTCGGTTTGCACTTCGCCATCGCTGGCTGACAATCGCGGTCAATGTCGTCTTTCTTGCGGTCACGATTCCGCTGGCCCTACGCTTGGGCAGCCAGTTCATGCCTCCGCTCTATGAAGGATCGTCCTTATATATGCCGACCTCCCTGCCTGGAATTGGGATTACTCAGGCCACGCAGCTTCTGCAAGAGCAGGACCGAATAATTCGCAGCTTTCCTGAGGTTGACAGCGTATTCGGCGTGGTCGGGCGCTCCGACAGCTCAACCGACAACGCGCCGCTCGACATGTATGACACCACCGTCATGCTGAAGCCGCGTGAGCAGTGGCGCCCAGGAATGACTTACGACAAACTCATTGCGGAAATGGACTCGAAGCTCCAATTCCCCGGCCTTTCGAACACCTGGACGATGCCAGTCGAAAACCGGCTCGACATGCAGCTCACGGGCATCAAGACGCCAATTGGGATGAAGATCCAGGGGCGAACCGTCGAGGGCATTCAAGCTGCAGGATCTCGCATCGAGCAACTGCTCTCACGTTTACCGGAAGTCCGCGCGGTTTTCGCGGAACGAGTTTCGCAGGGTTTTTACCTCAACATTGACGTGAACCGTTTGGAGGCAGCGCGTTATGGCATGACGGTTGAAGACGTGCAACGAGCGGTCGAGTCGGGCATCGGCGGCGAAAACATCGCCGAGAACGTAGAAGGCCGGGAGCGATATCCCATTAATGTGCGCTACCAGCGGGACTTCCGTGATACGCCAGAAGACCTCGGGCGAGTGCTGGTGGCCACGCCATCAGGTGCGCAAGTGCCACTTAATTCGGTGGCTCGCATTTCTTTTTCGCGTGGTCCCGCCATGATTCGCGACGAGGGTGGACAGCTCACCGGCTACGTTTTCATCGACCTCAAAACGAATGATTACGGCAGCTTCGTCGACAAAGCGAAGCAGTTGCTGGCTCGTGATATGAAGCTGCCTACTGGTTTTAGCTATCAATGGTCCGGGGAGTACGAATTTCAACTCCGGGCTAAGGAACGATTGAAATTGATCCTGCCCGTCGTGTTCTTGGCAATCTTCATGCTGCTGTACTTGGTATTTCGTTCGGTCACGGAAGCGCTCGTCCTTATCTTTCCAACTTTCTATGCCACCAGCGGCGGCCTGCTACTGCAATGGCTGCTTGGCTACAACTTCAGCGTGGCAGTCTGGGTAGGATACATCGCGCTGTTTGGCATTGCGGTCGAGACCGGCGTCGTCATGGTCGTGTATCTGCACGAGGCGCTGGATCGTCGCATCCGCAGCGGTACCGAGCTCACGGAATACGACATCGAACAGGCGGCAATTGAAGGCGCGGTGCAACGCCTTCGCCCGAAGCTCATGACTGTGACGGCCGTCCTTGCCAGCCTAGTGCCCATTCTCTGGGAAACCGGCATCGGCTCAGACGTAATGAAACCAATTGCCGCACCCGTCGTAGGCGGCATGATTACTTCGACCATTCACGTTTTGATCCTGGTCCCAGTATTTTTCGTCATGATGAAAGAACGCTCTTTGCGTAAAGGGGGCCTGCGCCCAAGTGACGAGTTCAATGAACCGGAAACCCTCGCAGTATCCCGTCAGTGAGCACGTTTGCCTTCGGCTTCACCATTCGGTGCGGATGCTCGATAGCACCCGGCATAACCAAATCCGAAGAGAAGGGGCCGCACTGCGATCTTCTTCGGATCTGAAAACCCTGCCTGGACCATGAGGGAGAGTATTCGAGTCTCGGAGTTATCTCGCAGCCGCTCGCTTGAGTGAATCAAGCTGAATGGCCCGTGGCCTGACCCAGACGGCGATACGTCGAAGTCCAATAGGTAAAACGACGCACCCGGTTTCAGGACACGATGCACCTCGCGCAAAGTCTTTTCTCTGACGCCAGCTTCGAGGTGGTGGAACATGAACGAGGAGAAGATTGCATCGAAGGTAGCTGCGGGATATTCAAGACCATCCGCAAATCCTCGGTCGAAGCGAACCGGCACTCTCGCCCGTTCTGCTTTCCTTTTCGCTCGTGCGAGTACCTTGGGATCTGGGTCGAGTCCAATGACCTCGGCCGCGGGATAACGCTGCTTGAGTAGCGTGGCGAAGGTGCCAGTTCCACAGCCGATATCAAGTGCATGGTCTCCAGGCCGAAGCGGTACTTGATCGAGCAAAGTGCGCCGGGCCCGATCGGCGCCCAACAGCTTTGCTATCAAGTCATAGAAGGGCAGAAACACATCGTAACTCGCCGCGGGAAGATAGGTTCGTTGAGATTTGCTCACCTCAACCATATTAGTCATTCAAGTCCTCCTCTGGTCTAAACATCCATTCGTTAATGGATACATGTTCGATTACAATTTTATTGCTCATCATTACTAGAACAGATGCCGCGTGGCTGTTCTGTTCGGAACAATTTGCCTGTTTTTGTCCGGTTGCGAGGGCGAAGAAGATGGAAATAGTTGATCGGCGCATTCGTCGCACACAGAAATCGCTTCACGAGGCCCTGATCTCACTCGTCTCAGAGAAGAATTACGATTCGATCACCGTGCAAGAAATTCTAGACCGGGCTGATGTGGGAAGATCCACGTTTTATGCGCATTTCGACGGCAAAGATCAACTGCTCATCTCCGGTACCCATGAGCTGCGCAACACGCTGAACGCCGCGCTGCAAGGAGAACGATCATCGGCAA